>Tim_p2__coassemble_123_pt1 | contig 56840 bp, 35 predicted proteins | sample Tim_p2__metabat2_low_PE_034 | metagenome-assembled genome bin Tim_p2
GGGCAGTTAAGAGTAGTTTGAAGTTAAGTACATTCTTATCTTGTGAAAGTAATTGCTCTGTACTTTCTTGCGTTTTAGCAAGCGCTGTATAAACATCAATGATTTTAAGGCGCTTGCTATTTTATTTGGTAGGAGCCACATATTTGTTGCTCCTACCAAATTATGCGTTAAGCATGTACTTATCTAAACGTCACTACTATGGGGTAGCACGTGGACGTGAGCGGGTCATTGGGATGAATAAGATCAGTATAGAACCAATGATCAGCAAGGCTGAGATGTAGATGAGGCCTGACTCGAAAGTGCCTGTCTTATCAAAGAGAATACCGATGATAAGAGGGCCGATACCAGAGCCAATATTACCTACGGAGTTAATGATAGCAATTGCTACTGCGCGGGCGTTGTCAGAGATGTTCTGATCTGGGGTAGTCCAGAAGAGCACCATCGCTGTGAATGATCCTGCAGTTGCGATGATAATACCGACGTATTGGTACGTTGGGTCATTCATCACCGCACACATTAACCATCCAGACATCGCAATAAGATATGGGATGAATGTATGCCATTTACGCTCTTGCATACTATCTGAACTACGTGACCAGACTAACATCAGCAAGATCGTGGCAACGTGAGGAATACCAGCCAGAATACCAATGATAGTGTTAGAGGTGTCTGCGCCAGCAACGTTCTTAATGATCATTGGAGCCCAAACGTTGGATGCTGACAGAGAGTTACACAGACAGAAGTAAGCAATAGTGTATAAAATAACTGGAGCGGTGAAGATACCTTTCCAACGGCTCTCATGCTGCAGTGCAGTGTGAGACTTTGGACCTTCTGGCTGCACTAAGGACAGACGATCCTTTTCGATCATGTCCTTTAACACTTCCTTTTCGCGATCGTTAAGCCACTGAGCCTTATCTGGAGAATCGCACAGGTAGTACCAAACAAAGACACCTAAGATCACAGCTGGGAAGCCTTCAAGGAAGAAGAGCCACTGCCAACCAGATAATCCCCAGATACCATCCATCTGCAGTAAGAAGCCAGAGACAGCAGAACCAATAGCTGCAGTAAATGGCATAGCGATAATGAACAGTGCATTAGCACGTGCGCGGAAGAATGATGGGAACCAGTAGGTTAAGTATAAAAGAATACCTGGTAAGAAGCCTGCCTCGGTAATACCCACAATCATACGAATGATGTACAGAGAGGTTGGACCTTGAGCAAACATAGTTGCAGTAGAGGCAAAACCCCATGCCACCATGATGATTGCAATCCATTTTCTTGCACCCATGATGGACAGAATAACGTTAGATGGGATACCACCAATAAGGTATGTCACATAGAAGAGTGTCATTGCCATACCGAATGCAGTTGCATCGATACCAATGTCTTCACCCATGGTTAAGGCCGCAAAGCCAATGTTAATACGGTCTAAGAATGAGAACACGAAGAGGATGAATAAGAACAAGATAAGTCTGGTAAAGAGCTTCTTGATAACCGCCTTCTGCTCGTCGTTATATTGCTCATGTTGTTGAGCTGGATTTTCTTTTGTTAAACTCATTGTTAGTAGGGCCTTTTCAATGTTGCACTTGCATCTCAATAACCAAGCACTAACACAGTCGTTCCAGTTGCTGCTTAAACCGTTACCCAATGGCTTATAAATGCCATTTAGTGATCGAGACAATCCAAGAAGATCACTTTTTTAAAGTGCAGATCTCTCCTGTTGCCTGATGGAGCAAACATCAGACATCAGATGATAGAAACTAAAAGGAACGGTCTTTTCACAAGTGAACTTAGCTAAGAAGGCGAGCAAAGATAACCTCTTAGCAACAAGCTAAACTTAAGTGCCTGCAAAGGTGGCGCTTGAGTACTGCTCTTAAATATCAAGATTGCAAAGTGAGGGATACTTAAGAGTAAGGCACATCTCAGTGTTAACTGCCATGTGCTTAGCTTGTTCTATATGTGAAAGTATTAGATACGATTTGCTATTTAATGGTATTGCTTAGTAAACCGAGTTTTTATCGGTCTTAAGCTCAATATCCTTGTACTTAGAGAGTAGTGATTTGGCTGCTGTTGATAACAAGGTGGTATCAACACCAACAGCTACGAATAGAGCGCCAAGTTCGATATAGTGCTTAGCCATTTGCTCGTTGGCCATTAAGATGCCTGGAGCCTTGCCTGCGTTTTTAATCTTTTTGACGCATTCTTCGATGGTCTTAACCACTTGCTCGTGGTTTGGATTACCCATGTAACCCATGTCAGCAGAGAGATCAGCAGGTCCGATGAAAACACCGTCTACGCCTTCTACTGATAAGATTTCATCTAGATTGTCGACAGCCTCTTTGGTCTCAACTTGTACTAAAACGCAGATCTCTTCATTAGCTTTGTGTAAGTAACCCTCTACGTTATTCCAACGTGAGGCACGAGCTAGGGCTGAACCTACGCCACGGATACCATCAGGTGGATAGCGAGTAGCTCTTACTGCAGCAATGGCTTGCTCTTTGTTTTGAATCATCGGAATCAGGAAAGACTGAGCTCCGATATCTAAGTACATCTTGAGAAGTACAGGATCGTTGTAATTTGGTCTTACCACAGGAGCACTGCTGTATGGTGCTATGGCCTGTAACTGCGGCAGAACTGAACGCACATCATTAGGAGCATGTTCGCCGTCGATAAGCAGGAAGTCATAGCCAGTACATGCAAGCAGCTCAGCAGTATAGGAATTAGCTAAACCTAGCCACATGCCTAACTGCAGCTTTCCCTGCTGTAAGTTGTGTTTAAAAGTGTTTTTGAAAAGTTCCATGTTTTCACCGAAAAGTGGGCGGAAGGTTAGCAGGATGCTTTGCAACTAATCTTGTTTAAAAGCTCTCAAAGCCGGTCTTTGCTACCCGCAACGCTTGTGGTGTGGAGTACTATGCAAACTTAAGTTTGCGTCTGTTCAATCAATAGCAAAGTTGCCTTTGCTACTTTGATGCGTCCCATTGGCTCATATGACGCATCTAAAGCACTCTTAGAGCATTTGACTTTAATTCAAATGCCTTGGTGTGCCTCTTCGTATCTTAGGGCCCATGTGATCTTTTAAGCCAAGGCCAATGCTGCGGATAAATGCATCAGCCTTGTTGCTCTTAAGCTAAGTTTCAATCAAGCCTCAAGCTAGAGCTCTAAGCAGTGTGCGCTGTTGCTTTGTGCGTTAAGCTTTTGCTCTAAGCAGTGAGAGCTTGTGCCTCATGCTTTTGCTTTTAGCTATTGCCTTAAGCTTTTGCTTTTAGCTTGTGCTGAGGCTTAGCCGAAGTAGCACTTAACAGTACCCATGTTGCCGTAATCAACGAAGAAGGTATCGCCTTTCTTAGCAGGGATAGGGATAGTGAAGGAGCCAGATAAAATGATCTCGCCAGCCTTTAACTTCTCACCATATGGGTGAAGTTTGTTAGCAAGCCAAGCTACACCTGTTGCAGGGTGGTTTAAAACCGCAGCTGCAACACCTGACTCTTCAATAGAACCGTTACGATACAGCAGAGCACTTACCCAACGTAGGTCTAAGTCCTCTGGACGAATTAAACGACCGCCTGTGATTACGCCGGCATTAGCAGCGTTATCAGAGATGGTGTCGAATACCTTACGAGTACGACCAGTCTCTGGATCAGTGTTTGGACAGCGAGCATCGATTAACTCTAAAGCTGGCTGAACAAACTCAGTGGCGCGGTAAACGTCGTAAATTGAGCAATTTGGGCCTTCTAAGTCTTTGCCTAAAATAAAGGCCAGCTCTACCTCGATGCGAGGTACGATGAAGCGATCAGTTGGAATGGTATCGCCATCGTGAAAGAGCATGTCGCAAAGCAGAGCGCCATAATCTGGTTCAGTAATGTTGGAGCTGCGCTGCATTGCCTTAGAAGTAAGACCGATCTTGTGGCCGATGATCTTGCGACCTTCTTCTTCGGTCTTGATACGCACCCATTCACGCTGGATGCTGTAAGCATCTTCAATGGTGATCTCTGGGTACTGAGCTGAAATCTGGCGAATCTGGACACGGGTCTTTTCGGCCTGGTTCAGATCTCGGGCAATTTGATTAATGACAGAAGTGTCAAGCATTACAATCTCCTACTTATCAATGGCACCTAAGCAGATGTACTTAATCTCTAAGTACTCTTCGATACCATAAGCTGAACCTTCACGGCCTAAACCAGACTGCTTAATACCGCCAAAAGGTGCGACCTCATTTGAGATAAGGCCGGTGTTTACACCAACCATGCCGCTCTCTAAAGCCTCAGATACTCGTACGATACGACCGATATCGCGGCTGTAGAAGTAAGCAGCTAAGCCAAACTCAGTGTCATTTGCCAGAGCAATGGCTTCTTTTTCATCTTTAAACTTGAACAGTGGGGCTAGTGGGCCAAAGGTTTCCTCTGAGAAGACCTTCATGTCCTTGGTGACACCGGTGATTACGGTTGGCTCATAGAAAAGAGCACCCTTTTCATGGCCCTTGCCACCAGTTAAAACACAACCACCGTTGCTTTTAGCATTGCTTACGTGATCTTCAACCTTAGACAGAGCATTGGCGTTAATTAGGGGGCCAATCTGTACGCCTGGTTCGTTCCATGCGCCGATCTTTAAGGTAGCAACACGCTCAGATAGCTTTTGGGCAAAAGCGTCATATACACCCTCTTGCACGAAGATACGGTTAGCGCATACGCAGGTTTGACCAGCGTTGCGGTACTTAGCGATCATTAAGCCATCAATTGCATCGTCTAAATCAGCATCATCAAAGACGATAAATGGAGCGTTACCGCCGAGTTCTAAGGAGAGCTTCTTAACCGTGTCAGCACATTGCTGCATTAAGATCTTGCCAACACGAGTGGAGCCAGTGAAGGTAAGTTTCTTAACAATTGGGCTTTCGCACATGGCCTTGCCAGTGCCAACTGCATCTTTAGATGGGATGACGCTAAAGACGCCGTCAGGAATACCAGCTTGCTTACCTAAATATGCTAAAGCTAAGGCAGATAATGGGGTTTCATCAGCAGGCTTAAGCACGATGGTGCAACCAGCGGCTAATGCAGGGGCCACCTTGCGGGTAATCATGGCATTAGGAAAGTTCCATGGAGTAATAGCAGCAACTACACCGATTGGCTGCTTAATGGAGCTCATACGCGTAGTGCTAAGCGGAGACTGCATGGTAATACCATTGATGCGCTTGCCTTCTTCAGCAAACCATTCAATGAATGAATTACCATAAGCGATCTCGCCTTTAGCCTCAGCATGACCCTTACCTTGTTCAACAGATAATATGGTTGCCAGATCGTCGATGTTCTCGTTAATGAGCTCAAACCACTTTCTTAAGATCTGGGCACGGCTCTTAGCTGTGGTGGTTTTCCAGGACTCAAATGCAACTTGCGCATCGGCAATAGCTTTGTAGGTATCTTCAACGGTCATGTCTGCAACTTCAGCTACAACGTTGCCGCTAGAAGGGTCGGTTACAGCAAAAACTGCTTTAGAAGATGAGTCCACAAACTGACCATTGATAAAGCCTTGCTTTTGCAATAAAGCAGGGTTCTTTAACAGTTTTTCCATTTTGATATCAATCCTCAAGGGAGCTTACTTACTACAGCTAAGAAACAAGCTAATTAATCTTTTACATGTAACGATTGAGCTTATTAGGCTCATCGGTCGTTAAATCTTTGTGTCGCGTTAACTGTGTGTACCTGCGTCAAATCAGACCAACAAAGATAACTTTGTGTACCTGCGTTAAATCAGACCAACAAAGATAACTTTGTGTACCTGCGTTAACTTGATGCCTCTTCGTTAGTCTTGGTCTTTTTAATCATGAATTGATGACCAAATGACAAGGAAGCGAAGATGAGCATCATGAGCGTCATGGCCCAAGGGCTGTCATCTTGGAATACTGAAACCAAATATGACGATAAACATCCAGCAGCAAACTGAGACGAGATCGCCAGTGCTGATGCACTGCCAGCCATTTTGCCGCGTTGTTCAAGCAACAATGATAAGGAGTTAGCGCCTAATGCATTGGTCATCGAGATAAACAGCACTACGCAAGTAACCACGATGTAGACATTAGTTTCATTCAAGATGAACAATGCTGCTCCAGCTACTAGCTGGAATGTAGTTTGGAAAAATATGATCTGCCTTAAACTAAAGCGATTGATTAATCGCATGTTGATAAGGAGCATCACAATCATGCCGACGACATTGAGTAAGAATAAGAATCCGTAGTAGTGATCTGGGATACCAAAGTACTCAATGTAAACGAACGGTGAACCCGCGATAAACGCGAACATCGCGCCGAATGAGAAAGCAAACACACCAATGATGCCCATCGCATCAGGGGAGGTTAGCAAGGTTGCGTAATTCTTAATCGACGTCTTGAAGATCGATGCATCACCCTCTTGCTCTTTTACAGTCTCAGGAAGAACGAAGATGATGATGGTAAAAGCTATGAATCCTATTATTGAGAGCGCATAGAAAATGGAGCGCCAGCCAAAGAAATACAGTAAATAGCCACCTAACACTGGTGCAAGTAGAGGCGCTATCATCGTGACTAAGGTCATGAGCGACATTACTTTTGGCAACGTCGATGGGTGATACGCGTCTCTGGCGATCGCTCGTGCCATAACAATGGCTGCTGCAGATCCGAACGCTTGGGTAAAGCGGAGGAAAATGAACAGCTCAGCGTTAGGAGCAAAAGCTAAGAAAACTGATGAAATAACGAAGATCATCAGTCCTACAATCAACAGCTTGCGTCTGCCAATTACATCTGAAAGTGGGCCGTAGATGAGCATGGACAGACAGAAGCCAGAGAAGAATGCAGAGAGAGAATGCTGAATCTGCGCTTGAGTGGCTCCTAAATCTTGCGTAATGGTTGGGAGCGCTGGTAAGTACATGTCAATGGACATTGGTCCAAATGCCACGAGAGATCCAAGCAGTGGGATAAAGAACTTCCCGGGTTCTCCATTAAAATCTTTGGGCATATAGACTCCTTGTCTGTGCAATGTTTACCTAACAATCAAACGTTTAAAACTTATGAACCATGCCTAAAACTTAGGTTCTAGTTCACTAAGATACCAAGCAGTGTTCTTAAAGTTGAGTCTTGCTCACGCTCTATTGCTCTGCTTGGATTTTTGAAACTTTATGCTATTAGCTCTGATAAATTTAAATCATCATTTGCCTAGCAGGGGCTGCCTGTACAGCATAATGCTTACGCCGTGCGTTAGTTAAACACGCGCCAGATTAGTGCGTGTGTATCTGGCGCGTCGTAGACTTATAAAAAACTGTGTGTCGCTACAGCTTGATATCCGACTACTACGATGGTTGCTGTGTTTTAAGGAATGCGTGTACGTTGTTCTTCTTGAAATTGAGCACAGGATCGAGCTCTTGCATTTCAAAGGAGAGAGCTAGCAGACGTTTTGATTGCAGCTGTGCAAAATGATCAGTAATTACTGCAAAAAGCTTTTCGCCTGCGGCTTTACGTGTTTCAAGATCACGTCCTGAACCGATTTTTAAAGTCATGTGCACGAAGGCATAATCGTGTGCGCCATCTGCCATGCGATAGGTGTCCAGGAAAATTGCGCGTGAACGAATACCGCCTAATGGGAAAACACCAGTTGAGGCTAAGCACTCATTGACCTTGGCAAAGAGCTCATCGAGCTTTGCTTCTTGTTTGATGTTGGCAGTGCACTCGGCAATAAAATGCGGCATAGTTTCCTCTTAAGCGCTTTGACGCTGTTTGATTGACTCAGGAATTGGGAACTCACAGATCACCTGACCAGTACCTGATGATGGGAACAGAGGGCAGATAACATCAACCTTCTCTTTGTACTGATCCCAGCCTAACAGGCCTAAGAGCATTACGGTGTCATGCATAGCGCCTTCACCCTGGCAAGCTACTGCATACTCAGGAAGCATCTTGCAGAACTCTTCAAAACGACCTTCGGTCCAGAGCTTCATAACATGCTCATCAACCTGACGATTGAACTCGTTGGTGAAAGCATTTAAGCCCTCTTCAGCACGGTGATCTGGAATAAAGTAATGGGATAAAGAGCCTGAAGCGATTACACCAACGTTGCCGTCATAACGCTCAATAGCAGTTAACAGTGCTTCACCCATCTTGCGAGAGTCGCTGTGCAGGTGAGAAGTTAAGAATGCTGCGATTGAAACAACCTTAAAGTTGCAGCCTTCAACCTGACCCATGTAACGCATTGGCACTAAGGTAGCGTATTCAAGCTCAAGGGAGTTGACTTCATGACCCATGGCGCGAACACCGAGCTTACGTGCCTCTTCAGCGATTAACTGACCTAAAACAGGGTTGCCTGTGTGCTCAAATGGCATGTCATGGATGAAGTGAGGTAATTCGTTGGAGGTGTAGGTACCCTTAAAGTGGCTGCCACAGTTGATGTGGTAAGCAGAGTTAACCAGCCAGTGAGTATCAAAGATAACTACAGTATCAACGCCACGATCCATCATACGGCGAGCAATTTCGTGCAAGCCGTCGATTGCTGCTTGACGGCAGCCGTGATTCTTGCCTGGTAATTCAGACAGATATAAAGAAGGAACGTGAGTTGCCTTACAAGCGAATACAAGCTTTCCCATTGTGAACAAGTCCTTGTGATGCCCTCATAACAACGTAGTGTCTGAGTGCAAGAAATCTATTAACTGAGCTCTATTAGCTAGCAGTAAAAAGTGCGACTAGTAAGAGCATCTATAAGAAACTTTCTGATGGGAGATCAGAGAGTTTTTAAAGTAACTTCTAGCTAAAACCTAGGTAGTGCAACTTAAATTAGGCGTTAAGTTTCAAAAACAACACCTTGTGTAACAAAGACTTAAAAGCACGGCGATCAACAAGTAAAAACTGCTTGTTGTGATCTTTATCTGTGCTTTTAAGTCTGCTTGCTTTCTCCATGTGCCATTGAGGCTACTTGCTTTAGCGCCTTACCATTTAGGGTACTTGCTTAGTACCTTGCCATTGAGGCTACTTGCTTAGCACCTTGCCATTGAGGCTACTTGCTTTAGCATCGAGCCGAACTGGCTTGTTAGCGCCTCTACCTAGGCTTTATTGTGGGTTGGGAGTTAAACCTTTGGTTTAACTAAACGCCCCAACGTGGGATTGGGTGATCGCCAAAGGAGATACATACGTTCTTAACTTCAGCAAATACCTCAAAGGAGTACTCACCGCCCTCACGGCCAACACCAGAGGCCTTAACGCCACCAAATGGCTGACGGAGGTCACGTACGTTCTGAGTATTGACGAAGACCATACCAGCCTCAATTGATGAGGACAGACGTAAGATCTTGGAGATGTCCTGAGTCCATACGTATGAAGCCAGACCGTACTCAACGTCGTTAGCCATAGCCAGGCCTTCTGCCTCGTCCTTAAATGGAATTAAGCACACAACAGGGCCGAAGATTTCTTCTTGGGCGATACGCATCTTGTTGTTGACGTTGGCAAATACGGTTGGACGGATGAAGTTACCGTTCTTAAGGTGCTCAGGCAGATCAGGACGATCTAAACCACCAGCCATTAAGGTTGCACCCTCTTCCATACCGATCTTGATGTAGCCAGTAACCTTGTCGTAGTGCTGCTTGGAGATCATGCAACCAACCTGAGTGTTAAAGTCGGTAGGATCGCCAACGATTAAGCGCTTGGCACGCTCAGCAAACTTGGCTACAAACTCATCGTAAATGCTCTCTTGAATGAAGATACGAGAGCCAGCGGTGCATCGCTCACCATTGATTGAGAAGATGGTGAATAAAGCAGCATCCATTGCGCGATCGATGTCAGCATCATCAAAGATGAGTACAGGAGACTTGCCACCAAGCTCCATGGAGTACTTCTTAATGCCAGCATTCTGCATAATGGCGCGACCAGTCTTGGTACCGCCAGTGAATGAAACTGCGCGTACATCCTTGTGACGTACTAAAGCGTCACCGGCAGTAGCACCGTAACCCTGAACGATGTTGAATACACCCTTAGGAACACCAGCCTCATTTACGAGCTGACCTAAGAAGTCTGCAGTTAATGGGGATAACTCAGACATCTTTAAAACTGCAGTGTTACCTAAAGCAAGGCAAGGAGCAGTCTTCCAGGTGCCGGTCATGAATGGTACATTCCAAGGTGATACTAATGCACATACACCAACTGGCTGCAGTAAGGTGTAGTTCATCATCTTGTTATCAACAGGATAGGTACGACCGTTCATCTGCTGACAAACTTCAGCGAAGAACTCGAAGTTGTGGGATGCACGTGGAATAAGCACATTCTTGGTCTGATGGATTGGCAGACCAGTATCCATGGTCTCAAGCTCAGCGATCTTTGAAACGTTCTGATCGATGAGTTCACCGAGGCGACGCATAATGCGAGCACGCTCTTTCATTGGGGTGGCAGCCCACTTAGGGAAAGCCTCTTTTGCAGCAGCTACTGCAGCATCAACTTCCTTAGCACCACCTGATGCTACCTCAGCGATAACCTCACCAGTGGCTGGATTTAAGTCCTCAAAGTACTCGTTTGATGCAACGTTCTCACCGTTGATCCAATGATTTACCTTCATCATTATGCAAGGCTCTCCTCGTATTGTTTTTGGGTAATGATGGTGTTGGCGAGTCTTCCCACGCCCTCGACTTCAACCTCAACTAGATCGCCGTGTTTAACATCTGACAGACCCTTTGGAGTGCCTGTAGCGATCATGTCGCCCTCATTGAGAGTCATAAACTCAGACAGATAAGAGATCAAAAACGGAATTGAGAAGATGATGTCTTTGGTAGTGCCTTCTTGGCGCAACTCACCATTAACAAAAGTTCTGATTGTAAGGTTGTGTGGATCCTTGATGTCATCGCGATCCACAATCCAAGGGCCTATTGGAGTGCAGGTATCGCGGCACTTTACCTTTAGGTTTGGTCGGTAGTAGTTCTCAAGATAGTCACGAATTGCGTAGTCGTTGCAAACGGTGTAACCAGCAACGTAGTCCATGGCCTCTGACTCTTTAATGTTCTTACCAGACTTGCCGATAACTACGACAAGCTCGCACTCGTAGTGCATGTAATCAACGTTGTCAGGTCGTACGGTAACGCTCTTGTGACCGGTTAAGGTATTACGTCCCTTTAAGAACACTAATGGTTCTTCTGGGGCTTTGAACTCGAGTTCAGCAGCGTGGTCAGCGTAGTTCAGACCTAAAGCGAACATGGTGCCTTCACATGGAGGCAGGAACTTTACGCCGTCATCATTAAGTGAAATCTTCTGACCAGTGCTCTCATCGGTGAGCACATCGTCGTTGTTGATATAACCTACAAACTCGCGTCCTTGGTATGCAATCTTGGCCTTTCTCATTGTGCTCTCCTAATTAGTTGACCTTAGTTACTAAGGTTTCAAAGCCGTTTGCTTTGATCTCTACTGTGTCGCCTGCTTGAATGGCTACACGAGTTTGAGGAGTGCCCATAAGAACCATGTCGCCTTCTTGTAAGGTCGCAAAGTCAGTCAGAGCTTCTAAAATCTGACCAGCATTACGTACATAGTCAGCAGTTGAATAGCAGTCCTTTAGCTCACCATTAATGTAGGTTTCGATGGTCACATTATCAGCATCAACATTGGTGGCCATTGAACCAACTGGGCAAGACTTGTCACGGCACTTGGCCTTAACAGCTGGACGGTAGAAAGAGCTCTCTGCTAAAGAGATTTCGTTAGCAAGTGCAAAGCCCTTAATGTATTGAGCTGCATCAGATGCATTAATACGGGTAGCGGTCTTGCCAATGACAATTGCGATGGTTCCGCCTGAGAAATACTGCTCGCCTTGATCTAAAGTGATCTGACCATCGGTGTTATAAGTGTTGCGTGGCTTGATAAACCAAACGGCTTTTTTAGGCAGAGCTTTGTAAGGAGCCTCCAGAAATGTGTCGTGCCAGTGTTCAGTCTGGCTCTTGTGATTAAGTGCTATTGCAAAAACTGTCGGATACATTAGATGGAAACCTCGAGCGGGAATTAATTCGTTTGTTGCAACATTGCATAGCATTGGAATAAGAAATGTGACGGCTATCCCACTCAATTCAATTTCTTAGCTGCGTCTAATTGAGAAGTTTTTGATAATGTTTTGCATTGAAAGTGGGATCTACAACAAATAGAACAAGCCGCTATTTATGCCGCTAATGCCCGATATTTGGGGCTAGATTAGCTAATTTGCATCTTTGGTAGTTAAGTGGCAGTCAAAGATAGCTTTGTGATCTTCAACGCACAAAGTAGATTACTAGTTGATTAAAAGTTGTCAGTTGATTCTTAGCATCAGTTGATATGCCAACTTACACAAAGTGCCTATATGTCACTACTCATAAAGCTGATAAATAAGGGATTTGTTTGCCATACAAGTGAGTATAAATGGCTATTTGTGATCTAAGTCATGTGCAACTTTTATCAAGAGGAGATGCTTGAGCGCATAAAGCACATGTAAATCAGATAAATATGCGGTTTGTGCAGAAATTTAACGAATTTTGCACCATATTGGGATGAAAAATAAACAGCTTTTCATCTTTGTAAAGCCGGAAAATGACAAAAAACGACAAGTACGTACTGAATAACCATTTCTCTTGCTAAAAGTACCAGTGATTTTTAATGTTTGTCCCACTCAAAAAATGACAAATCCTATAAATACGCCGTTTATGCCACAAAGGCAGCACACCTGCTAAACCCAAAAGTACCAATCAAACCACAATAAACTTTACTGAACCCCCCTTGCTTGTTGGCCTCATAGCCATTTGATGCAAAACTATAAGTACCTACTGACTAACGAAAAGTACCGGTAGGAAAATCAAAAATTGCCAATCTAAGAGCCAATAGCAGATCTACACACCAAGCAATACATGAAGGCTGTCATCCATAAGCCGTAAACGATTTTTACTAAACTAACAATCATCTCCCTTGCAGCAAACACAAATTGATAAGCGGTAAATGTAAGCAGTGCCTCCAAGTCAGGAGACTACGGTAGCCTAAAATGACAAAGCCCGTGATCTTAAAAAAGAACACGGGCTTTGTAATATGAAGGAACAACAATCGCGTTGTTCTTAGTAACTATTTGCGGTTGTGCATGATACGAGAGATGATACCTGCCTCTTCTTCCTCGGGACGGATGGTGAAGATCTCGCAGCCATCTTCAGTAACTAAGATAGTGTGCTCAAACTGAGCTGAGGCAGACTTATCTGCTGTGGTAACAGTCCAACCATCCTTCTTGTTAACCTTGCACTTCCAGGTGCCTGCATTAATCATAGGCTCGATAGTAAAGGTCATGCCTGCAGCTAAGATGACAGAGTTTTTGTTGCGATAGTGAACTACGCTTGGCTCGTCATGGAAGGTATTGCCAATGCCATGGCCGCAGTAATCGCGCACAATCGAGAAGCTCTCTTTATCAGCGATCTTCTGAATGACGTCACCAATGTCCATAAGATTAGAGCCATGGTGAACAGTTTTTAGCGCTTCATACAAACACTTTTGGGTGGTCTCAACTAAACGGTGGTTAAGCGGAGTTGTTTTGCCGCCCACGATGAACATCTTTGAGGTGTCACCGTAATACTTGTCTTTAATAACGGTAACATCGATATTCACAATATCGCCTTGCTTTAGCTTGTAGTGGCCAGGGATACCATGGCATACAACTTCATTTACGGAGATACAGGTGCATTTAGGATAGCCGTGGTAGCCTAAGCATGCTGAGATGGCTTTCTGCTCTTTAGTAATATAGTCCATGCAGATGTCATCGAGCTCACCAGTAGTCACGCCTTCTTTAATGTAAGGCTCAATCATAATCAGCACATCGGCAGCTAACTTGCCAGCAACGCGCATCAGTTCGATTTCACTTGGGCTCTTCAGGTTAATCATCTCAACTTCCATTAAAAGGTGTCTATTTAGTTATTGCTAGCTACCTTATACCAAGCAACATGTGCTGCATTGAACATCGCTAAAGCGCTTAATACTTAGAACACTAGCTACTGTTAGCGTTAGCTAACATAAAAACGTCACCGCTATTGTATGCCAAATCCCTTTGCTATGCACGCTTAGTTTGTCGTATCCATATTCTTTTAACGTCTTAACAACTATATAAAGGACGAGCTAATCATCTTCTATAAAGATGATATTGGCAGAATAGAGAAGTTGTGCAGCTGCGTAATAAGTGGATTTTTAGATCTTAGTAGTTAAGAGAAATGATGTGAAACAAAAGCAAAAACATTGCATAACCACTATTTTGCCTACTTTTAAAGTAAAGACAGACGTCGCTGTGCGCATGCTATGTTATATAAACGCAATATGTGCCTTTTTGACAATATGATTGCCTGAAATTTGAAGAGCTACAAGAACGATTGTGCTAATGTCAAAGTGCACAACGTTAGCAATGGTTTTCAAATAATGCGCTGGCGCTTCATGCGATAGTGACTTACAAAAAAAATGAAACTTTGTTACAAAAGCTAACGATAGTTGGATGTGGATCACTAAAATACATTAAAGATCATAAGAAGTCACCATGATGGTGCAACCTGAATTAAACTAACATACGAGATAAGATTTCATGCTTCAGAGACTAACTTATAGATATGCACTTTCTCTGAAAGCCGTTCTCACATGCTTATAAAAAAATCTGATAAATATCGTATTTGTTTCTTCTAATCGCTAGGTTGCTATTACAACATTAATAGCGGCCTTTAAGGTTCAATGCCATAGCGTGTAATTCAATTTAAACGCTGCCACACTTTCGCATTTGACTAGGCCTATGAAAAGTATTTTCATTGACTAGGAAAGAAGATTCGTACATTATGCTTTACAACTGGTACATTACGGCTTGTTCGTCGGTACTTATTTATAACACTGTTTGCATGGCTTAATTGCTTATGCAGTTCTTCTTGAAGGAAGGCTTAACTTTATCAGGATTAAGTTTGTCTGAGTTTGACAAGAGTGCAAAGGCGCTCATTTGGCAATCCTCTGATCATGGTAGTGATAGTTAGGCACATCATAGCCTTATGGCTGCGACTCTTGCTTTTAGAAGATTAACTCCATAGGAGTTGTACTATGGCTCAAATCAATACATGCTTTTATTCTCGTCTAAACGACTACTTGAGCCGTGCTATAGCTCCATTAGTTAGACCCCGATGTAGTCCATCTGTTAATTCTTTAGCCTAAAAGAATTGTAGTCCTCGTTATTTCGTTTTTCTAACTTCAACCTTTATAAGGTGCTTACGCTGAGTTTGCATCTCGTTTTGCATGCCTTTTAGGCATGAAATGGTTATCTGTTTTTCTTTACAAAAGTGAGTTCTTAACACCAAAAGATTGCAGGACAAAAGTCGCCCCGAGGCAATACTAGAAACCGTTCGATTTCTGGTAGATGGATTCTTATGCCTAGAATCAAGACTTTATTTACACTCTTTTGATGGCAGAGCGGTAAGGGTTTCTATTGTTATGGTCCGCAGAATGTCTTCATTTGCACAGCTTATATATGCTGTTAACAGCTTGTCTAATAAATTTAGAGTCGTTTGTGCCGCTTTGTTAATGCTGATTGCTACTGCCACACTTGTTGCACCTCAAGCACAGGCTGTTGTTGTGGGCGTAGGGGGTAATAAGCCTTATTTCAACTCAATGAATGGCGTGCGCCTTAAAGTACTAGTTGAGCCACAAAGTGCTCCTTTTGCTATCTTGCATGATAACGTCGCTCATCCAGTCGGATTTGATATTGACGTAATGTATGATCTGCAGCGCCGTTTAGGCTTTCAGTTAGTTGAAAATCGTTTCTTCCCTGTAGATGTTAGACAGGGTTTTGACATGCTGTATGCTCATGATGCTGACATGCTGATTGGTGGTCTCGTTGCAAGCGATAAACATGCTAAGAACACCCAAGTAACCGATGTGATCTATAGCTCTGGACTTAGCATCATTTATTCAAACAAGCATGCTGCAGTAGAGAGCCCAAGTGACATTTCTGAGAATACCAAAATTGGTGTAAAGCACAGCTCCTCAGCTGAAGAATATATCAGGGGAGTAACTAAGGCCAATCCAAAGGTATATAACAATATCATCATGGCCTACTATGAAGTATCCACCGGTGAGATTGATGCTGTAGTTGCTGATCGCCCTTCACTTAAGTACTTTGAAAAACTCATTCCTGTTGCAGATCTCAAGGTATCTGAGTCGATCTTTGATGTACAAAGTGGTCAGTTCGTCTTTTACTTATCCAAGCACTTTGAGTACAAGGATGTCATCAATAAAGCTCTAAAGGATATGCAGGCTGACGGCACTATCTATCGTCTCAGAAAGAAGTGGAACCTCGACTCATAACCACAAACAAATAGTTAACACAACTCACTTTAAGTGGCAGAAGCCATACTTTCTGCCACTAAATACCATGCTAGCAATCCTCACGATCTTAACTATCATCTCTAACTTAATTTCAAATCACATCCCAAAAACAACTTAAAAGATCGCAACCTCATCGCTCTTAACTCTCCTCAAGCAACTAAAAAAGAACGCAGCTCCATCGCGCTTAACGCTCCTCAAGTAACTAAAAAAAGATTGTGAGGCTATCGTTCTGATCTCTTCTGTTGTGGTTGGCTTCAAAGATCGCAGCCCTCCTCATTCTGATCTTTCGTCCACCAAAAGGCACTTTAAAAGATCGCAGTCAGCAATCTGATTTTTGCCAGAACAACTTTAAAGATAGCGATCATGGCATGTGAGTTTGTGGGGAGTCGAGGTTAAAGATCTCAGTCTCTGATCTTTCATAACAATTGGTTTGAAGAATAAAAGCAACCATCTGAGCAAGTTAATGACTCTCAGTAGCAAGTTTTGAACAGTCAGCGCCTGGGATGTTGAAGTCGTAGGATTTAGCAGATCTAATTTCATTGTTTGAGATCGTCACAACGTAATTGAGCCTATTTCGTTGGTTATGATCTTAAGATCATGGCATGCATACTACTTTTAGTGTTTGCAAGATAAAGCTAATACCCAATAAAGCACCGGTGTAGTGAGCTCTAGGTTTGATGTCTGGGCATAAATTTAGAGCAGCATTTAGCGATAAGCTATCTAGATGAAGAAATTGCAATTGTCCAAAAAGGCTTAAATAACAGGTTAATTGAGCAATGCTAATAATCTTAAAGTGATCTTTTAGCTTAATGTGTTGTATGCGGCTATGGTTATGACCGTGCTTTTTGGTGTATTTAGTTGCAGTGCACAGTTGGTAAGTTTTCGTATTGAGAATATGTCATATGTAGAAAGGGCATATTTATAGGCTATATACCCTGATAAAGGGCCGAATTTGCATGTGTATCTAGATGATGTGCAATAGGTGTGCATTAATAGCAAATTTTTTTCATATAGTGGCTCTAAAATCCCAGTCTGATAGCTCAAAAACCCTTATTAGACAAGGGTTACAGTATGTAGCGCTAGCTTATTAGAGTTTGTGTAATTATTATTTGGTAAGATGATTATCTGGAACCATCAATGCATATACGCTGATTTACATGGTATTTGTAACATCAATTGTTATGACTTTGTTATCATTAAAATGGCTTAAAACAAGGGCGAACTGATGGTGACTGGGCTTGGCTATAGTAGTATTATGTTTAAATAACTTTTCTTAGTTTATGCCCTAAAAATAAGATGTCAGACAAGATCGTGATCGTGCACTTTGAGCACGAAAATAATGCGCAAGCTTAATTTCCATCTATATTTGTTTATGTGTGCTCGTGCACAGATTTAAAACTTTTCAAAAAGTGAAAGTAATTATCATGTTGCTAGTGTGTTAGATTAGTAACTATAGAACAATGCAATAAGGAGCTCTTTCTCCATTTATGGGATCAGGGCTTTTTTTACGTCTGTTGCATTTATGGCGCTGTTATAGTGCATTTTGAATGTTGTGAACCTTTCCTTTGGATTTGTAAACCATGCTTCGTGCGAGTTATGCATGGTTGCGGCATTTTCAAGCACCGTTAGTCAGCTGTGCAATTAAGCGCTTGTACTTGTGAGCTACAACATCACTTGTTTGTGATTATTAATACTGTAGTTGAAATTACAACGCGCTCTAATATGGATTGGGCTTGTTATGAAGTTTAGAAGTATATTTAAGAACAAGAGTTCTAGTTTAAAAAAGAGTGTTCTTGCAAGCTTTATGGCGATTAGTGCTTTGTTTGCCTCTTCTGCAGCCCAGGCTGATGGCGAACTTGAGCACGTGACCCTTACCGTTTTGGTTAACCCTCTCGGTGCGCCGCAGGCATTTTTAAAGGATGATTTTCAGCGACCATATGGCATTGATGTTGATGTCATTTATGAGCTGCAGAGTCGTTTAGGTTTTAAGCTGGCTGAGAATCGCATCTTTGTTCTTGATCGCCCTTCATCACAAAAGAGATTACGTGAAGGTAGTGCTGATCTTTTTGCTGGTGGTGTATCTCGCACTACTGAGCGTATGAAGACATTTGATTTTACCCCTGTGTACTATGCTTCTAGTATGGGTGTGATGTTCAATCCTAAGCGCCATCCAAATATCAAGAATGTTACTGATATCAAGGGTTTGCGCATTGGTGCATCATCTGGATCAACATCTGCTAAGTATGTTGAAATGCTCGGTGCTACGCCTGTGCCATTTACCAATGCAATTCAAGCTTACTTCCATGTCTTTACTGGTGATCTTGATGGCGTGCTCTTTGACCGTCCACCACTTGCTGGTTTTGCCCATGACATGAAGTGGGATGAGTTTGCTGTAACTCCTGAGGCAGCTTTAGGTCGTGAGTCCTGTAAGTACGCGATTATGATGCCAAAGGGATCAAAGTATAAAGACGTTATCAGCAATGAAATTTCAGAGATGATTAGCGATGGTACAATCGATAAGATTCTTTTGAAGTGGCATTCTGCTGAGATGTCAGTTTTCAATTCTGAAAACTATTAAGATTGCACTTATTAAGTCTGTTTTTTGTCTTGACTGTAATGATGCTTGTGTACAATGCCCAATATTGTGCACGGTACATAATTTTAATCGTTAAGCAAGATGAGTAATGGTTATGTAACCGTTTCTCATCCTAGTCAAGATATAAAATTGATAAAATATCGCTATTTTGAGCGCTTTTGCACCAGTTTGGTAGCACTAAGCTCATTCATATACGTTCTTGCCCTGTCGTTTAGAAAGGAGAGCAAGGACACAAATGCTTGCGTTGTATATGATTTTGCACTTGATAAGTGCTTATTACGGCGTAAACTAGAATAGCTATTTTTTTTAGCTTTTACTCAAATTAAGAGTAAGGCTAAATGCTTTAGCTGAAGATTATTGCGAGCTGCTGAGTATTAACCTGCCTTTTAGAGTTTTGCTTAGTAGTTAGAGTTAGCATGTAGCCGTTGGATATCCACAAGGTCAGATATCAAAGGTTGCGCAGTAAGTCATTCTTTAGATTGGCTTTATTGATGCATTATGCTGCTTTACTATTAAAGTTCATCTTGCGTCTTTCGTTACCTCAGTTTACGAGTCAGGCTGCATGTCTTTCACCTTGACCTTCGGTGGACCATTAGAACAAATGCTTATGATCTGCTGACTTGTCTTATATAGTTGACGAGTACTCACATTATGCTGGAGCTGGAGAGTAATCCATGTCATTTTTAGATAACGTTAAAATCAGAACCAAGCTGATGCTTGGCTTCGGTGTCATTTTGTTCTTAACATGCTGTATTTCTGCAATTGCCGTACGTGCATTGTTTGCAAGTACAGATGTAGCAGATCATGTACGCTTCCTTATCGATACACGATTTGAGCGTGCTGTTAAGATCAATGCTGACATTGTTGCAGCAAATAACGCCCTCTTTGAGTATCTGACCCCAGGCAACTTAGATGATGCTCGTCGTATTGAGTCTGAGAATAATCTTAAGGTTATCGTTAAGACTCTTGATGATTTAACTAATCAACAGAACGTTACAGCACGTGCTGAGATCGATCAGTTAACTCAGATGGGCCACAAGTACAACGAGTTATATGAGCTGGTTGTGTCAAATCTGGTTGAGGCCGGTAAGCCATATGATGCTTTAGCATTCTTCCTCTCTGAGATGCACCCAATCTGTCAAGAGATGGTTGTTATTACCCACAAAATGAATGGTGTTGTGGTTAAGAACATTAAAGAGGAGGTTGAGGGTCTTCAGGATACTACATCTGCATACTTAGTAATTGGTATGTCAGCGGTTGTTATCTTAATTGCTGTCATCATTGCTGCTCTGGTTTCTAACGGTATTACTCGTAACCTTCAGGCTGCTGTTAAGACTGCCAATGAAATTGCTAAGAACAATCTCAATGTTAATGTCGATGTTCGTAGCAAGGATGAGTTTGGTGATTTAGGCGAGGCTCTGCGCTTCATGCGTAACGATCTGAGCGATTCTATTGCCTTAGTTCGTCAGAAGGCTCAGGAGCTCAACCAGGAGTTAAGGGACACCAAGATCGCAGCCAACTCAATTATGGATGCCTCCCGTGAGGCTGAGCAGCAGGCTATCTCTGTTGCTGCAGCATCAAACGAAATGGTTGCTACTACTCAGGAAATTGCTGCTAACTGTGAGCGTGCTGCAGTACTTGCCGACCAGTCAAGCAACGTAACACAGGAGAGTGTAAAGCTGATCCGTACTACCATTAAGGATATTCGTGATCAGTCTAGCTACACCACCAATGATGCTGCTAAGGTTCAGGCTTTAGCTGACCAGACTCAGAAGATTGGTTCTATTGTTGGCACCATTGACGAGATTGCTGCTCAGACTAACTTACTTGCTCTTAATGCTGCAATTGAGGCTGCTCGTGCTGGTGAGGCTGGCCGTGGATTTGCCGTGGTTGCTGATGAAGTTCGTGCTCTGGCATCTCGTACCTCCGCATCTACTCAAGAGATTTCATCAATGGTTAGCCAGGTTCAGAAGGATGCTTCTGAGGCAACCAGCTCTATGAGCGCATCTGTAGAGAAGATCAATGCTGTTGCTGATCGTGCTGCACGAATTGAGGATACCCTCAATAGCATCATCAACTTCGTTGCTCAGGTTAATGATCAGATTCGCATGATTGCGACCGCTGCAGAGCAGCAGACTACTGCTACCTCTGAGATTTCTGCAAACATGCAGAAGATTACCTCTGACACCGAGGAAATCGTACACTCTGCTGAGGACTCAGTAGCTCGTTGTGACGAGTCTGTTGACTCCATCGGCGATCTGGTTAAGAACCTCGCACGTTTCAAGCTTCACGAGAATCACTAATTTATTAGTGAAGCAAATAAGAATCGTAAACTTGCGATATTGTCAGGCAGCTCCAGCTTAAGTTCCTGACAATAGCTAACTAACATAGAGCACAGTCCCTAAAAAGGCTGTGCTCTTTTTTTTGTCTTAAAGACAATCCTTGCAAAAGCATCTCTTGTAGCTATTTGTGCACGTCGATAGGGCATAGCGTTTTAGCTCTAATTAGAATGTGTAAACTTATAAGTTAAGGATACTATTCTTGTGGCAAGGAAGTAGTTATGGATACACTTAAAACTCTGAGAAGGCTAAGACGCTACGGAATCAATCCGGTGCTTATCATTGCTTTTGCGGCAATGATTATTCTTAGTTTGTCCCGTTTGATTCTTTCGCTATGGCAGTGGGAAAGTATTCCCGATGGCGGTTTTGCTACGATCTTGCTACAAGGTATTCGAGTTGACTTTGCCTCAGTATGCGCTCTATTTGGTTTACCTGTTTTGGTACTAATCTTTCTGTCTTTAGTGCCGTATCTGAGAATGCCGCGTATGGTTTTAGTAGGCATAAATGTTTACTGCAGCCTTGCCATTGCATTCTTAATCCTAAATGAGGCAGCGACCCCAGAGTTTATTAAAGTCTTTGGTACACGCCCTAACTATATTTTCGTCCAATACATGCTCACATGGGATGACTTGGTTATTCTCCTTTGGTCTGGACATAAGCTTAAGCTGCTAACGATCTTTATCATCGTTATCGTTTCACTGTTTATTTCCTTTAAGCTAAGTGAAAGATTGTTACGTGGCTATCATCAGGGCCGTTTTAAGTACAACGTAATTTGTCTATTAATCGCACTGTGCACCATACCTTTAGGTGTTCGCTCCTCTTTTGAAAGCAAGCCATTTAACCCATCAATGGTTGCCTTTACAAATAATCCGTTAGTCAATGCATTGCCGCTTAATTCAAGCTATACCATTGTCTATGATGCATTCCACTTAAGAGATCTGACAGCAGGCGCGGACTCTACATATAAGATTATGTCAGATGCTCAGGCTTTTGAGGGCGTGCTTAGCTTATCTAAACGTGCGCAAGATCCTGACACTAGCAGACTCGTTTGTCGTATCAATCAGTTTATTAATCCAGTTGATGGTATCTACAATGGCTACCTTAACAATGGAACACGGCGTCCTATATCGCGTGATGACGCGCTTAAGGCAGGTAAAAAGCCACGTAAAGATCCATACAATGTAGTGATTATTATTGAAGAGTCATTAGGCGACGAGTTCTTAAAGTCTCAAGGTGGTATTGGCGTAACACCAAATTTAGAGGCGTTACGTGATAAAGGCTGGTGGTTTGAAAATATGTATGCAACCGGCCATAGAACCACGCGTGGTATTGAGGCAGTTGCAGCCTCTTTCACTCCGTCTTCGCAACTTAGTATCGTGCAACACGTACAGCCTGAAACACCTTATGCCACTTTAGCTGAGATCTTCAGTCAGCATGGCTTTGACTCCTCATTCATCTATGGTGGTGATAGTCAGCTGTACAACATGAAAACATTCTTTGAGCATAATGGCACTGCCAAAGTTATCGATGAAAGAGACTTTGAAGATCCACAGTATGTAAGATCGTGGGGTGTGTCCGATGAAGATCTCTTTAACAAAGCTCATCAGTACTATAGTGACTTACACAAGCAATCAAAGCACTTCTTCTCAGTAATACTTACTACTTCTCTGCGTGATCCTTATGATATTCCTGACGATAAGGTCAGCTTAGATGGCATTGAGACAACTAATGAGGATCGTGATCTTGCAGCTAAGTATGCAGACTATGCTCTAGGCAAGTTCTTAGAACAAGCTGCTAATGAGGGCTATTACCAAGATACTATTTTCTTGGTGATCGCTAACCACGTATCTTCGGTAAAACCAGGTATGGAATTTCCTGTTGATGACTTTACCATCCCGGCTGTGATCATTGCTCCTAATGTCATGCCTCATGTAGATCACCGCCAAGTAAGTCAGATTGATATGGGTATGACCTTGCTTGCTTTAAATGGCATCAAGGGATCAGTTCCAAACGTTGGTCAAGATCTCACGAACTACAATATTAAAGAGCGTGCGATCATGCAGCTTAACAACACCTTTGCTCTGCTTATTGGTGATCGTATGATTGAGCTGAGTCCTAACACTAAGCCAGTTTTTTACAATGTTGAGTATCAAGATGGCCGTGTAATCGCGACAAAGGACACTTCTAAACGTTCTTCCGCGCAAAAAGAGGATGACGATGAACTCCTCTATCATGCAGAGCGCATCAACAACATTGGACCTTTCATGTTTAGAACTGAGTCTATGTCCAAACGCTGCCTTCGTTTAAAAGTTCCTCAGGCTCAAAAGTAGACACATTAACATCACCAGCTGCAGCTAAAAGTGCCTAAGGATCATAAGTTGGCACAATCAAGTTCTTAGCTGCAGCCAGAAGTGACGAAGGGGTATAGGTAGGCTCAGCTAAGTTCCCATCTGCAGCTAAAAGTGCCTAAGGATCATGAGTAGGTACAATCAAATTCTTAGCAACAGATAGAAAGATCCTAAGGATCATAAGACGGTACAGCCAAGTCTAAGCTGCAGCTAAAAGTTACTAAGGATCATGAGTAGGTACAATCAAGTTCTTAGCTGCAGCTAGAAGTGACCATGGGCTATGAAGATGTTTTTTATTCGAGCTAAAGGTGTAGCCTAAATTATTTAAGATCATTTGCAGTTTGTGAATTTACTTTGTAGCGTGTGCATGCTTTTTAGCTAGATTTGGTTGGTTGTATTTGTGGTAAGAAAAGATAGCAAGAGGCTACAACTGGCGATCTATCTAGGCTTGAGATGGCATGCTGGTATGACTTAATTTATAGTTGCTGAAAAGTTACAAAAGCGTTAACAAAATCACAAATCTATATGCTAAAATGATGTGCCTTTTGCTATGAAATAGCTCCTAAATGCTATTCATACGAGATTCGATACAAAAGCTCTTTGAGATGCAAAAAGCAAAGAGTGGCTGTATGTAAGAGGCGGAAGAATTTTTTAACCTCCAAGTTTAAAAACACACACTGTTCATTAACGCCAAAACAGGGTGCCGAACGTTTTTTAAAGTTGGTCATGCGCTATATAAGCTAGTTTACTTGCCCTTGTAGCGCTGCAAACTCCGGCTGAAAGTAACCCTTACTCTTCAAAGTTTGAGTCTGGGTAGCAGCAGAGAAGCCTTAAGTTCTTGCAGGTAGAGCCACTGCGGATACCGCAGCTGCCCTACGATTGGATCCAGTGTTCAAGAATGCTGTTTCTTGTCCATTGACCGTCATTTCTGCCTTAGGCTTTATCTTAGGAGACCACACTTCTTCCATTAAAGACAAGCTATCGAGTGTAAGACCGTACTGATAGAGCAAGCTAGTCTTGTTTAAAGAGTAAACTGACGTGGAGTGTTAGCTAATCTTTTTAATCTGTCTACGGCGGAGGGATAGCAGGCTTTAATCTCACCTAGAGTTATTTCGCATTGCATTACAAGGTCATGGTTACCATGATGTAGAGGGCAGTGGGATGATTTAAGCGTCGGCGATAAGATGTCGACGCTGATACCACTCTTTAGCAATAGCGGTATAAAGGATGGGATAAACGATAGTCTTTAAGCGTACGGTTTGTTAGGCGGAGCAGTGGAGGCATAACCCACTACTACAAGATAGGTATACTTAAATGTCAAATATTTCGATGCGTGATATGTTACAGGCCGGTGTTCACTTCGGTCACCAGACCCGTTACTGGAACCCAAAGATGAAGCAGTACATCTTCGGTGCTCGTAATGGCGTACATATCATCAACCTCGAGAAGACTGTTAAGTGCTACGAAGACGCTCTTAACTTCTTAGGTTCAACTGTTGCTAAGAAGGGCAAGATCTTATTCGTTGGTACCAAGCGCGCTGCCTCTGACAAGGTAGGTCCAGCTGCTCAGGCTTGCGATCAGTACTACGTTGATCACCGCTGGTTAGGTGGCATGCTCACCAACTGGAAGACTGTTCGTCAGTCAATCAAGCGCTTAAAGGAGCTTGAGATCCAGTCTGCTGACGGCACCTTTGATAAGCTGACCAAGAAGGAAGCTTTATTACGTACCCGTGAGCTCGAGAAGCTCAACCGTTCATTAGGCGGTATCAAGGACATGGGCGGCCTTCCAGATGCATTATTCGTTATCGATGCTGAAGTAGAGCACATCGCTATTAAGGAAGCTAACAACCTCGGTATCGACGTTGTTGCTGTAGTTGACACCAACTCTTCCCCAGATGGCGTTCAGTACGTAATCCCAGGTAACGACGATGCTATCCGCGCTATCGACCTCTACTTAAAGGGCGCTGTTGAGGCAATCAACGCTGCTCGTGCTTCTATGGCTCGTGCTGAGGCTGAGATGCCAGTTGAGGCTGAGGTTAAGGCTGAGGAAGCTCAGGCTTAATCTTACTGAAGGTAGTTGTTGACTATCTTTAGCAATAGAGAATTACACCTTCAAGCAAGCGACGCTGTTATGAATATTTGCTCCTAACAGTGTCCTTGCTTGTGTCATATGACTGGGCTTAAAACGATGATCATGACTACATATTATTTCGTAGCTGCTCGTACATACGGCCCGAGGTCAGATTTCTAAACAAAGGCAGGTTACCCCCTGCCTTTTTCAAAACTACACAAGGAATGAACAATGGCTAACGTAACCGCTGCCCTCGTTAAAGAGTTACGCGACATTACTGGCGCAGGCATGATGGATTGTAAGAAGGCTTTAGTTGCTACCGACGGTAACATCGAGGCCGCAATCGAAGAGATGCGTAAGTCTGGCGCTTTAAAGGCTGCTAAGAAGGCAACTCGTACTGCTGCTGAAGGTATCATCGTTTCCGCTCACGAAGGCAATCAGGTTGTTTTAGTTGAGGTTAACTCTGAGACCGACTTTGCTGCTAAGAATGCAGAGTTCGTAGAGTTCGCTGAGAAGGTTGCTCAGATCGCATTAAAGACCGAAGGCGAGTGCGTTGAGACCTTAAAGGCTGCTAAGTACGACGACAAGCAGACCGTTGGTGAGGCTTTAACCGCTTTAATTGCTAAGATCGGTGAGAACTTAGGCATCCGTCGTATCTTCCGCGTTACCGGTGACGTATTAGGTATCTACGTTCACTCCAACAAGCGCATCGGCGTTGTTACCGTATTAGAAGGCGGTGACGCTGATCTTGCTAAGAACGTTGCTATGCACGTTTGCGCTTCCAAGCCAGATTTCGTTAACCCAGAAGACGTATCTGCTGATGTTGTTGAGAAAGAGCGTCAGATCCAGATCGAGATCGCTGTTAACTCTGGCAAGCCAAAAGAGATCGCCGAGAAGATGGTTGAGGGCCGCATGAAGAAGTTCACCGGTGAAGTTTCCTTAACCGGTCAGCCATTCGTAATGGATCCTTCTGTATCTGTTGGCGAAATGCTCAAGCAGCACGGTGCTACTGCTAAGTCATTCATCCGTGTAGAAGTAGGCGAAGGCATCGAGAAGAAGGAAGACGACTTCGCTGCTGAGGTTCAGGCTCAGATCGCAGCTGCTGCCAACAAGTAATAGAGGCATAGCAGATGACTTCGTCACTTAAATCTCAACGTCGTATCTTAATCAAGCTGTCAGGTGAAGCTTTAGGTGGTGCTACTCAGTTTGGCATTGAACCTGAGATTCTGTCAGCTATGGCTCGTAATATCATTGATATTAAGAATCGCAATGTCCAGGTTGCCTTAGTAATCGGTGGTGGTAACATCTTCCGTGGTGCAGCCCTGCAAAAGGCAGGTATGGATCGTACTGTTGGCGATCATATGGGTATGCTAGCTACCGTAATTAACGGTTTAGCCATGCGTGATGAGCTGATTCGTCAAGGTAGTGAGTGTGTGCTCATGTCTGCTCAAGGCATTGATTCCATTACTACTCAGTACCAAGCCCAAGCAGGACGTGAGATTTTAGAGCGCGGTGCAGTGCTCATTTGTGCAGGTGGTACAGGCTCTCCATTCTTTACCACCGATACTGCAGCGGTGTTACGTGCTGTAGAATTGCACTGTGACGAAGTTTTAAAGGGCACCAAGGTAGACGGTGTGTACAGTGCCGATCCTTTCAAGGATCCAAACGCCACCCTCTACAAGACCTTAACTTACAAAGAAGTTCTGCAAAAGGAACTTGAGGTTATGGATCTGACTGCCTTTGCTCTTGCTCGTGACCACGGTATGAATATCCGTGTGTTCAACATGACAAAGGAAGGTGCTCTGTTAAATGCTGCCGCCGGAGGAGATGAGGGTACCCTCATCTCTTAACAGGAGATTATTTATGGTTAATGACGTTAAGAATGATGCTCAGGAGCGCATGAAGAAGGCTGTTGAGTCTTTATCCTCACGACTGAACAAAGTTCGTACTGGCCGTGCTCAGCCTGGTATCTTAGACGGCATTATGGTTGACTACTACGGTAGCGCAACTCCACTGCGTCAGGTCGCTCAGATCAACGTTGAAGATGCCCGTACCTTAAAGCTCACCGTATTTGATCGTAATGCTATCAAGGACGTTGAGAAGGCAATTCAAAAGTCCGAGCTTGGCTTAAACCCAGTTGTTGCAGGCGTAGACATCCGTGTTCCTCTTCCTCCTTTAACTGAAGAGCGCCGTAAGGACTTAGTTAAGGTTGTTCGTGGCGAAGTTGAGCAGTCTCGTGTTGAGATTCGTAACGTACGTCGCGATGCTAACCAGAGCTTAAAGAACATGCAGAAGGACAAGGCTATCTCTGAAGATGAGCTCAAGTCCGGAGAAGAGCAGATTCAGAAGTTAACCGACGCTGCTATCAAGCAGTGCGAGGACATCTTAGCTGCTAAAGAAAAAGAGTTAATGGAAATCTAGTTAACTCCTCATGCACAGTTCAAATAATCATGGCGAGGCAAAGGCGCCTCGCCATCTTGCAATTATCATGGACGGCAATGGACGCTGGGCCAAGAAGCGCGGGATGATCAGGTTAATGGGTCATCGTCGAGGCGCTCAGGCTGTCACGCGTGCTGTAGAGACAGCTGTCGCAAAAGGTGTCCAAACTCTTACCTTATTCGCTTTCTCATCAGAAAACTGGCGTAGACCTCAAGATGAAGTAAGTGGTCTTATGGACCTCTTTGCCAAGGTACTCAAGTCTGAGCGCGATAGGCTGCATGACAACGGTATCAAAGTTCAATTCATCGGTGATCTTAGTAAGTTTTCATCCCGCCTTAATGAAGCTATTGATGAGCTCGTTAGCCTCACTTGCAATAATCAAAGAATGGTTCTTAATATCGCTATTAACTATGGCGGTCGTTGGGAATTGATGCAAGCTGCCAAGTCATTAGCTATTGATCTTAAAAACGGCAAGATTTCAGAGCAAGATATCACCGAAGAGGCAATGCAAGAGCGTCTGTGCGTCGCACAAGATGTCGATTTGCTCATTCGTACTGGTGGTGAATGTCGTATCTCAAACTTCTTACTTTTTCAATGCGCCTACAGTGAGTTTTATGTCACTGATACCTTATGGCCAGACTTTGATGAAAAAGAGTTTGATAAAGCTCTTAACTACTTCAATGGTCGCGAGCGTCGCTTTGGTATGACCTCCGAGCAAGTAGCTGCTAAAGCCTAAGTACTCCAACTAAGCATTGCCAATGCATAGCCAATGCATTTACTTGTGCATTATCCAATGCCTTTCTATTGCTTTAGCCCATGCCTTGCTTGTACGTAAGTCCATGCCTTTGCCCATGCCTTGCTTGTGCGTTAGCCAATGCCTTTACTTTTAGCGCTGTTGCAACTATCCAAGCTAATTTCTACTTAGCCTCATTAAGCCACGCTAGTGTTGTCGCTGCTATACGATTAATATGCTGGCTTTGAGCACTTTTTTAGGCTAATTATCAGTCATAAGCTAGTAGCCCAATACTCTTTTAAGCAAAGCCTTAAGTGGCTTCATTTCATTTCGTTTATTTAATCGCAAAAACAAGCAAGTAGCTGTTAATTGCTTTATAGACCACACCAATAGCTCATATCATTCTTGTAGATGGCGCTGTTGATATTTAGCTTTGTTGTACTTGAACTTGTTGGTAAAGAGAAATTCTCATTGCGTGATGTTACAATGCACGAAGTTTTTCTTTGATGGCATCGCGTTATATCCGTTATATCTTTGAGGATAGTTAGCTGTCATTGCAGCCTAATGTTCATATAACTTAGTCAAGATTAGGTTATGAGCGCACTTGATAGTCTCTTTAGACATCTGCTCTTGAGTGATTTTATAGTGTGTTGTTTCATCGTTAGGCTTGGATTTACTTGAGGGATATGTATGGGCGTTCGTATTGCAACCGGCGTTGTTCTTATTGCTCTGGCCGTTGTGTGGCTCTTCTTTACTGACTTTGCCATCTTTACCATGGGTGCATTGTTTATCTACATGGTATGTGCCTATGAAATGGGCCCACTGCTTAAATTCAAGAGCCGTATTCCTTTTGTGGTACTTGCTGCTGTAGCTGCAACAGCCATGTTCGCTATTGCCCCTCCAGGTGAGTACATCGAAAGCGGTGTCCCTGTATACATGAAGTATGTGGTGGTCATTGCGCTGCCATTTTGGGCTTTAGCTATCTTCTTAGTGAAGAGCTATCCAGCTAATGTGAAGTGGCATGAGAATAAGGTCATTAACTGCGTAGTTGGCTTATTCACTCTCGTTCCTTTCTTACAAGGCCTGCTTATCTTACGTGCTACAAACTATGCTCAAGATTACAACGAAGGTGCCTATTTATTACTTTCTGTAATGGCCTTAGTTTGGGCTGCAGATAGTGGTGCTTATTTCACTGGCCGTGCTCTTGGTAAGACTAAACTTATGCCAGAGGTTAGTCCTAAGAAAACTTATGAAGGACTCTATGGCGGTATCGTGCTTGCGATCGTAGTTATGTACATTGCTAAGTATTACAATTACTACTCAGTATTCGGTAAAGACGAGCTTGCCTTCCTTGCTGCAGCCTTTGGTGCCATTGTGCTCTCTACTTTTGGCGATTTAATGGAAAGCATGCTCAAGCGTCTAGTTGGAATTAAAGACTCTGGAAAGATCTTGCCAGGACATGGCGGTATGCTTGATCGTTTAGATTCGCAAACCGCTGCTGTGCCAGTCTTCTTGGGTGTTTACTGGTTAGTAAGCGGAGAGTTGTTTAATGTCGCAATGTAAGAGACAAAAAGTAACACTACTTGGAGCTACAGGTTCCATTGGTGATGCTACTTGCGATCTCCTGGAATTGCACTCTGATGAGTTTGAGGTTCACGGCTTAGCCGCTGGTGGCAATTGCGATCGTATGTTTGAGCTTATCAAAAAGTTTAAACCTGCTCGCGTAGCAATGTCTGATGCTATGGCAGCCAACAAGCTCATGGAAAGGTTAACTGCACAATGTCCAGATCTTGCTGCCACTACAGATATCTTAGTTGGTAGTGAAGGTGTAACTGAGCTCTCTGGCGATGGTGGTGCTGATATGGTGGTCGGCGCTATTGTCGGTGCTGCCGGTCTCAAGCCACTGTTAAATGCCATTAAGACAGGCTGTCGTATTTGTCTTGCCAATAAAGAAGCCTTGGTCATGAGTGGCCAGCTTTTCTTTGATATGGCTGCCAAGCATGGATCTCAAGTATTGCCAGTTGATAGTGAGCACTCAGCTATCTTCCAATGCCTGCCACCATCAGAGCAATCTAGAATGGGATCTTGCGATCTTGCAAGTGTAGGCGTTAAAGAGATCTTGCTTACAGGATCAGGTGGTCCATTTTTAAATTGCGATCTTGCAGAGCTAGATAATGTAACTCCTGAAAAAGCCGTTAATCACCCAGTATGGTCTATGGGGCCTAAGATCTCAGTAGACTCTGCCACGATGATGAATAAGGCTTTAGAGTACATTGAGGCACGTTATCTGTTTAACGCCTCAAGCGATCAGGTAAAGGTCATTATTCACCCTCAGTCAGTAATCCATTCCATGGTGTCCTATGAGGATGGTGCAGTACTAGCGCAGCTTGGTCAGCCAGATATGAAGACCCCAATCGGTCTTGCTATGGCTTATCCAAACCGCATGACTACCTCTGTTCAATCAATAGACTTTACTAAGATAAGTCAGCTTACTTTCAAGCAGCCTGAAAAAGAGCGCTATCCATGTCTGTTCATGGGCATTGAGGCATCTAAGCAAGGTCAGGCTATGACCACTGCATTAAATGCAGCTAATGAGGTTGCAGTAGCTGCTTTCTTATCTAAGCGTATTAGTTTCAAGGCTATTGCGCATACAGTTGATCAAGTTCTTTCAAGCATTTCAGGTACTGATGCCTACGAGCTTGAAGAGATTATGGCAATTGATAGTAAGGCAAGAGCGATCGCCAACGCTTTCATCGACAAATAATCTAGCTTAAAATTCGTGCCCTTGAGGCTAGATGCTAGTCACTTTGAAAGCCAGCATAAGCTGGCTTTTTCATTGGCCCTGACCATGGCCACAATTACATCCTTACCAAGGGATCATTCCTTTGCGATTGCCTTACCAAGATGCGCGTTTCCTTTGCGCTTAACTTCCCATGCGCATCTTTCATTCATTGACGGTTACCTTACCAAGGTCCGCATTTCCTTGCGATTGTTTTGTACTTGGTGCAGCTTTCCCTTGTGGCTCTTAAATCAAAGAAAAGAGAGGTTGCGCGATCGTTCAGTTAGCAAGCTAAAACAGAGTGCTCTTATGGCAAAAAGAGTAGGGTATGGCAAATTTGTTACTGCTTGTTAGGGCGTTTTGGGGCTGGTGTAAGGCATATAGTTGCTATTAATTAGCTATGATGGCTTTGATGTTTATGCTTATTATGTAATTTTATGTAGAGTATCTCATTTGCCTTTAATTTGGCTTGCTTTTTGTATTTACGTCCACGAAAATGGCTTGCTATTGATTTGCAATCTGGCGCACTTTTAGAGTGGGGTTAACTTCTCCTCTGCGTATTATCTATAACTAGCATGTTGATTTTATCCATGCTCGATACGAGTGGTGTTGCCATGCAATGTTATTTAGATTGGCAAGTCGCAATGTTTTTTTTACGGTGGTAAAACTTTACTGCCAAAGATCGCTGCGATCGACAAGATCGCAAGTATCTCTTAGTGGTTATAGACCACGGTTTATGTGTTATTTGGATTTAGGATTTTGCTATGAAGTTTATTTCACGCAAGACCTTGCTGGCCTCTGCTATGGCTCTGATGTTCAGCTTCTCAGCTGTCAGCGCTGATGCAGCCATGTCACGCAAGCCTCAAGACAACATCTTCTTCGCTACTGGTACCGAGCCTGCTGGTTTAGATCCAGCATTAGTAGATGATAATGATTCAGGCAATATCCTGTGCAACATCTACGAGTCATTACTGCGCTTTAAGCCTGCTAGCACTGAAGTTGAGCCTTCATTAGCTGAAAGCTGGACTATCTCAGAAGATGGCTTAACTTACACCTTCAAGCTCCGTCAGGGTGTTAAGTTCCACGATGGCACTCCATTTAACGCAGAAGCTGTTAAGTTCAACTTCGATCGCCAGAGCCCAGAGAATCTTGTTCCAAAGATGTCCTATGCTCCATTTGTGTTTGGCGACGTTGAGTCCACTACTGTAGTAGATGAGTACACTGTTGCAGTTAAGTTAAAGAACCCATCAACTCCATTCCTGCGTAACATGGCAATGGTGTTTGCTGCTCCTATCGTATCCCCAACTGCTCTTAAGGCTGGTAACAACAGCGTTATGGATAAGCCAGTTGGTACCGGTCCATACAAGTTATTTGCTTGGGATCGTGGTCAGCAGATTATCTTAACCACCAATGAAGACTACTGGGGTGAGAAGCCATCAATTCAGAACGTTATCTACCGCGTTATGAAGGATACTTCTGCTCGTGTAGTTGCTTTAAAGAACGGTGAGGTTGACATTATCACCGCTATCGATCCTAACGTAATTCCTGAGATCGAGAAGAACGGCGGTAAGATCTACGCTGAAGAAGGCCCATCCACCAACTACATGCTCTTCAACACACGTGATGGTTTTATGTGTGCGGATCGTGAGGTTCGTAAGGCTATTGCACAGGCAATCGACGTTCCTTCATTAGTTGAGTCTCTCTATCAGGGCTACTCACTGTATGCTCCAACTTGGTTCCCTTCTTTCATGGATGGCTATGATCCAAACACCAAGCCAGTACAGTACGATCCTGAGGCAGCCAAGAAGTTCTTTGAGCAAAAGGGCATCAAGTCACTCAAGATCATGACCTACTCAAATACACGTCCATCTAACACTGCAGGTGGTCAGGTATTAGCTGAGGCTATTCAGTCATACTTAGCTCAGGTAGGCGTTAAGGCTGATATCATCGTTTACGACTACAACACTTATCGTGGCAAGCTCTTAACCGACAGCTGGGACTTAAGCTTCTTAGGTTGGGCTGGTGATAACGGCGATCCTGATAACTTCATCAACATCTTCGCTAACGATGACCCAGTTGCTAACAACGGTCTGTGGAAGAACGATGAGTTCCGTAAGCTCGTCGTAGAGGCTGCACGTACTCCAGAAGGTCCAAAGCGTGTTGAGATGTACAAGCAGGCAGATCGCATTATTGCTGAAGACGTAGGTGTGCTGCCTTTATCTCATCCAAAGGATTTACTTGCTTACCGTCCAAACATCAGCGGTCCTTTAAACACCTTAAGTGTTGTCTACTTCCGCTATGTTAAAAAAGAGTAGTTCTCTCTAAAAGCTAACTAAAGTCAGAACACTTTAGAGTAGAACTTCAAAAAGCCCCGCCAGGTAAAGCTACCTTGTGCGGGGCTTTTGCTTTTGTGGAGCTGGGCATATGTGAGCCAGGAATTTGAGGAGCATGGTAGATGTGAGCCTGGGCATTTTAGAAGCAGCGTAGATGTTAGCCTAGACATTTGAGGATATTGGGATATGTGAGCCTGGGCATTTGTGGACTTTTTGCATTGATCGCTACATAGATAAAGCAGAGGCCTACCTCAAAAGTCACATGATCTTGTGGCAATTAACAGTTAAAAGATGCATGGTCGTTAAGTGGGTCGACTTAGCTATAGCACTGAGCTGTTGGGTTAGGTGGGTGTGAAACCGTGCACTGTTTGGTGGCAAAATTTATGTTTTTTAATGATGTTCAGGGCTTAAGGTAGGTAGCTTGCTACATAAATTTGAGTAGGGGTGTTCTTTTAGCGTTAGTTAGGCTAGCTCATATTGATGGTAGTAACTATAGATTAATTGCGTGATCTCTTGAGTTAGTAAGCGCTTATATATGCGATACATATGTGGCTATACATAGATAGGTAAGCTTTGAATTGGGTGATGCTGCTAGGTGTACATATTTTAAAACGTACAAAATCATGAGTTTGTTTGTTAAATGTTTTGTTGTGGTGCACTTAAATATATGATGCACCGATATGGTGAATATATTGCTTGTGATAAAGCCTTAAATAAGAATGTATGCACAGTAAGACGGATTTCCGTCCTGACAAAAGACGGTGTTCCGTCCTGCCGACCATATCATGCACAGCTTTTCAGATAGTATTAGGCGGCAGAGAGATTAACTACCATGATCGATTGCTAAAGCTAACACTAATTGCTTATTTGATCATGAGTCATTTAGGATTGCTATTAATATGAAGGCATTACTCAAGTCCCTGCTCGCCGCAGCAGTAGCGGTTTCAGTTACCGCCGGCGCAGTATCTGCAGCTCCAATTTCCCGCGCTCCGCAGGATAACATTTTCTTTGCTACTTCAACTGAACCATTAGGTATCGATCCAGCTTTAGCTGACGATATGGATTCAGCTAATATGAATATCAACATCTACGAGTCATTACTGCGTTTTAAGAAAGGAACTGTAGAGGTTGAGCCGGCTTTAGCTGAAAGCTGGACTATTTCAGATGATGGTCTTGTTTACACTTTTAACTTACGCAAGGGCGTTAAGTTCCATGACGGTACCCCATTTAATGCTGAGGCTGTAAAGTTTAACTTTGATCGTCAGAGCCCTGAGAACCGCGTTGAGAAGATGTCTTATGCCCCTCTCGTATTAGACGGCATTGCAAAGACTGAGGTAGTTGACGAGTACACCTTACGAATCACTCTCAAAAAGCCATTAACTCCATTCTTAAATCTCATGGCTATGACCTTTGCTGCTCCTATTGCCTCTCCAACTGCGCTTAAGAAGTACAACAACAGCCTGATGCAGAATCCTGTTGGTACTGGCCCATATCGCTTTGTTGCATGGGATCGTGGTCAGCAGATCGTGCTCACACGTAATGATGAGTACTGGGGTGAGAAGGCTCCGGTTCAGAACGTTATTTACCGCATCATGAAAGAGACCTCAGCTCGTGTAGTTGCGTTAAAGAACGGTGAGGTTGACATCATCAACGGTATCGATGGCAATGTTATCGATGAGATTAAGGCCAGTGGCGGTGAGATTTTCACTGTTGAGGGTAACAATACTAACTACATGGTCTATAACTTCCGCAAGGGCTACGTAACCGAGGATGTAGCAGTGCGTAAGGCTATTTCTCAGGCTATCAACGTTCCTGAGCTGGTACAGACTCTCTACAAGGGCTATGCAGATTACGCTCCTTCATATATGCCATCTTGGATGCCTGGTTTTGATAAGAACTTAGTATCCTCAACCTATGATCCTGAGGCTTCTAAGAAGTTCTTCAAGGAAAAAGGCATTACTAAGCTTACCGCTATGACTTATTCCAACGCTCGTTTCTACAACACTGTTGGCGGTCAGGTATTAGCTGAGGCTGTACAGTCTTATTTAGATAAGGTTGGTGTGAAGCTCGATATCGTGGTATACGACTGGGGTACTTACCGCGCTAAGCTCTTAACCGACAATTGGGATATCGCATTTATTGGTTGGGGCGGTGACAATGGTGACGCTGATAACTACATTAGCATCTTTAGCACCGATGATCCTGTGTCAAACCAGGGCTTATACAAGAACGAGAAATTCAATGAGTTAATTGCCAAGGCAGTTACAACTCCTAACGGTGAAGCTCGCAACAAGCTCTATCAACAAGCCCAGAAGATCTTAGTTGAAGACTATGGCATCCTGCCAATCTCACATTCTAAGGAAATGGTTGCTCACTCAAAGAACGTATCTGGCAACTTCCTGCTTCTTAACATGACTCGCTTTAGCGATCTTAATAAGACCGTAAGCAAGGAGTAGCTGCAGTCAAAAGCTAGCTGCATTTACACTACAGTACATTTTCGCCTAAGGAGCTACATTCCTTAGGCCACATAAAAAGCCCCGCATGATCTTAATCATGCGGGGCTTTGTTTATGTCAAAGGACTCGTCACGATCTTTATTTTCGGGGCTTTGTCTATGTGAATGGCAACGTCACGATCTGTGTTTGCTGAGCTTTGTTTATGTCAAAGGCCTGCTATGATCTTCATTTGATGTGGGTAAGTGCAATTATGTACCAAAGCGTTTGAGGTCTTTTAGTAGACGGTTGTACTCTTCATCTAGGTACTTATTGACCTTATCCTCGTCAATATATCCTTTGAGTAGGTACTCGCAAGCTTCTTTGTAAGAGAGGTATGAGAAGCGATATAAGGCGATGATGTTAGTGCGCAGGAGCAGGTTAACAATTGAACCTTTGGAACGTATAAATGCATCGGTGAAGTCCACCGCTAACAGTGCTCCTTGGGCAACTAGTAACATGCGTCGTGTCTCTGCATTAGTATCAGAGATAAGTGAAAGATCAAATGGCTTTTTGTCGATGTACACAATCTTAATGGTTCTGACAAGACGCACTAAGCCTTCACATAGCAATACAGGCACAGCTAGCGCAATGCCATGACGGAAGTCGTAGCCCTTTTCGAACACTTGTGAGCAAATGGTTGAAAAGTCTTGGCGATGTTGGCCAAAGGAGCCGAAGTTACCAAATATTTGTGTGAGGTTGAAAAACGGAATCGGAATGCCGCTACCACGACCTTGTGCACCTGAGGAGCCAGCGACATCTGACATGAGATGGCCAAACCAATTGGCAATGCCGCATAGGATTTTTCCTACAATGGTTGTTCCTTTTAGCTCCATAGTGTCAGTGTCAATAACAAAGATTTGACCGCTCGAGGCAAAATGAGAAGTACTGTTAAACTGATCTACGATAGAGAAGAACAAGCCAATGAGATCTGGTGAGTGAGCTAAGTTCTTAAGGTGGTGGTTACTTGGGCTTAGATGAAACTGTCTATCTACTTGCGTACTAATACTTTGATCATAGTTAACCTTGTAAATACGCTCTAAATAGCCAATAGCACTTGCAGTAGGATTTGACATAGAGTCTATATCTTTGCCATTTGGCCATCCATGAAAGCGAGCAAAACCCTCTACAGCCTTATTGACAGCTGCATCAACTTTCTTGGTAATGACACCTTCACCAGGGGCACCAACAAAGATCACATCTACAATGCCGGCAATAAGACCGCATGTCGCAGCAAGAGTATAGTCGGTTGCATCAAGCTCAGGGCGTTTGATTTTGAAGTCTTTTTCTATGAGATTATGTAAGTCGCGTTTTTCTTGAGGGCTAAGTAATTTAGCTATATTGATATCAAGATTTACATTATTCTTTTGAGCATACTCATGAGTACTATCATACAGGCTATCGAATGACCCGTCTGATTTAATTGTATCTACATCAGTGTACTCGCTAAGGTATTCACTACGCTTTTGTCTGTAGATAGCATCGGCTTTGCTATTACCCTCGCCCATTTCCTTTTGCTTGCGATGATCAGCTAACTTTTGCAAAGCATTGATGGTGTCATCAAGATCGTTAATTGCAGAGCTATCGATCTTAAGATTTGGTCTTGCATCTAAGTAGCGGTCGATCTCATCAATAGCACTGTTAACATCATTTAAACGCGCATCAAATATATCTTGAGACTTTTCGATCTTGGCTCCATGCTTATACAATGTTCCGATGTTGCCCTTAGTTTTAGTCAGGCGATCGTGTTGTGCTGTAACGACTTGCGCTACTTTCTTTTGAACGCTAATTGTCTTTTTTAAAAATCCAAAGACCATATCAATACCTACTAAAAGAGCAATACATATCAACATGTATTGCTCTTATTCTTAGTCTATTTGAGCATCTTAAAACTACGCAAAGGCCCTCTAAGGGACTTAACTAAAGCTTAGTGTATGCTTGAGTAAGGCTTTGCTAGTTAAAGAAACTCTTAAGCTTAGAAATACCTTGCATGGCCATACTTGATGCAGAGAAGTAGTCTAAAGCTTCAAGGCCCTTTTGGATCATCTCAAGCTCTTCAGTTTCGAGGTCATTCTTGAGTCTATAAACAGTAATGACTTCACCAGAAGAGTTAAGATCCTCGCCTTTCTCGTAGAACTGAATGATCAAAGAGTAGAGTTTCTTCTTAGTAGCGTCTTGAGTCAGAACACTTAAGCGTTCTTCGTCTAAGAGGCGAGGAATAGACTGTTTAATAGCCAAGCAGTTAACTTTGTTGGAGTTTTGCACCATGGATGCACCGCTATCAGACATACGCTTAATACGAGCCATTAGATTATTAAGCTTGTCTAAAACAGTCTCAAGCTCTTCAGTTTGAGCATCATAGCGAGCCATTAGGTCAGTGTATTGATTGGTGAAGAATCTGATGTCCTCAATGATAAGGTTGATGGTCTTGTTGAGCTGATTACATACAGCATACAGCATCAACTCTTTCTTCTTACGCTTTTCGATATCGCTCTTACCAGAAAGGATATCAACGCCTTTCTTAGCACCATAGCCAATTACTAACAGAGCACCTATGCCAGTAACCATTCCAGAAAGACCAAACAGACCGCCTAAGCCAAGTGCTGCTAAACCAGAGCTAATACCTGCAGCTGATAGACCTACAACAGAACCTGAAAAGTACAAAGCTGCAATTGGAACGCCGACACCAGCAGCTGAAGAAATTACAGCACGCATGCCGTTTTCTAAACCTGAGTCATCAACGTTGTCATCGAATAGCTTTTCATCAGATTCAATTGCATCAATGTAGAACTCAATCTGCTCTTGAGAGATCTTGAACTCTTTAACATAGCGACTGATAGTTGGGCTTTGATCCCAAGTAAGATTTGAGGTTTTGCCAAGCACATAGATCATGTCTTTGCCAAGGGAGTGGATGATTTCTACCCTAGCAGCCTCATCAAGTTGAGGTAACACGCCCCTGATTATATCCACTGCTGACTCACTGGTGTTATTGAAGAAAATAAGTTTTTGTCTAATATCAGTAGGAAGGTTGAGTCTAGCAATTAACGCATAGATCTCACAAAACTCTGCACTTGAGATTTGGCCATCATCCATGAACAGAGAAATGATCGCTTTGACATAGGCAATACGAATCTCTTCTGGCATGTCTTCAAGTGGAATGCGCTTGATGAGACTCTCTTTTTCTTCGGCAGCTTTTTCTTCTTGAGGGCGCTGTACAGCATTAATGATCGAGTTGATAAGCTTGGCTGTTTCCAGAATTTCAAGCTGGAAAATATCAAAGCTATGCACATAGCCAGTATTCAATTCAATTTCTAAATATCTACTGACCTTAACCTCGTCCTTATCTCTTTTGGTAACGAGTTTCTCTCTTGCCTCTTTGATTAAAGTGTATGGAAGTCTACGAGAGTCTTCGAGAAGCTCTTTGATGTACAAGCTGTCATTGCTAAAGAGAAGACAATCAGTTGCACTGCCAAAGAGAGTTAAGTCTACGATCATGTAAACATCTTCGACATCACATGTGTTACCTGTGCCTCCCTTGATGGCTCCATTGAGCTTCTTTTCAGGAATGTTTGGCGAGATAAACGCTTTTTCTGAAATGCTTGAACCGTGTTGAGTGATGATCTCGTAGACAGAGCCAGTGTATAAGTCTTTAGGTCTGACTTGGTCGATGCTAGTGGATGACATAAGATCTCCATTACCAATTGCGAAGATGTACGGATGTGAGAGTGTTAGAGCTTAAACATTAAGTAACTAAGGATAGGTGTTTGGAACTATTCAATAGCCTAGTAAGTTAGGTAGGTCGTTAACACTATTCACATTGCAGCAAAATCTGCTGGCAAATCATGGCTTCTTATTGAAAGTTGGTTGGTTTTGGAACCGTTACATAAAGTGCATTTCTTTCAAGTAATGATGTCATGTTTGCTATCCTAGATACTACATAAGAATAATTGTTATAGTCAAACTAAACTTGTAAAAGTTTGTAAAGCGTCTCGTTTTTATAACAGTATGCTAGAGAGATTTGATATCGACTGATAACGCACTATAGTGTGACATTGCATTCAGGCTTTTGAATAGTTAGTTGAACATGCTTGTTATGGGATGTGAAAGGCATTCTTATGTGGCATGATGAAACTTTCTTATTAAGTTAGAGTCTGTTTTTTGGTAGCATACAATCCACAAAATTCCATCAGTTTTTCTTTGGAGTGGCAATGACCTCTGCAGTTTGGAACCTTATCTTTTTCTGTATTGCGCTTGGCATCCTTGTGACCATTCATGAGGGCGGTCATTACTTTGCTGCTCGCTTATGCAAGGTGAAGGTCTATCGCTTTGCCTTAGGTTTTGGTCCTGTTATCTACCGACGTATATTGCGTAATGGTACTGAGTTTGCCATTTGTCTTTTGCCTTTAGGCGGATATGTGAAGATGAAAGGCGAGTACGACGATAAAGAAGAGGAGCAAGACTCTACCTCATCAACTCGCAAAGGTCCATTCTTTACTAGCAAAGATCATAAAGATGCGTCTGTAGATGGAACGGAGCAAAGTAAAGATGGCGTGATAGAGACAGACTTTGCGCATATCGTTACTTCCCAAGATGTAAATGTAGAAGATCTTAAAGACTCTTATGCTAAGCAAGATGATGATCTAAATGATAGCTTTGATCAGAAGACTATAGGTCAGAGGGCTTTTATTATTGCTGCAGGCCCTTTGTCTAACATGTTGCTTGCTGTAGTCTTATTCTGGCTTGCCTTCATGATGGGTGTGTCAGGTCTTAAGTCTGTAGTTGGCGAAGTGATTCCTGGAACTATTGCTGCCGAGTCTGGTTTCAAAGAGTATGACTTCATCAAGAGCATTGATGGTAAGAGCCTTGATAATTGGCGCGATGCCTCAGTAGAACTTATTTCAGGTATTGGTTCTAAAGTAGATGTAACAGTACAAGAAGACTTAGGTAAAGGCCCTGAACGTAAGTTAGTACTTGACCTTAGTGGTATCGAGCTAAGCCGTAACACTGCATTTTTTGATGAGATTGGTCTTAATTATTGTGTAGGCAAGATTGAGCGCAAGATTTTCTTAGCCGATAAGGAAAACTCAGCTGCAGCTAAGGCCGGTCTTAAAGATGGCGATATCGTCTTGGCTGTGAATGGTGTTCCTTGTGATACGTGGTATGCCGTAAGTCGTGCGCTGCGTAACTCAGGCTTTGACGGTACTGATATTACTGTTTTAAGAAACGGCCAAGAGATTACCTTTAACGTTATTCCAGGCAAGATGGAGCGTAAGGGTCAAAAAGAGCCTAGCCCATTTTTCGGCATTGGCGTAGAGGTTGAGCCAATTCCTGAGCTTTACAGTACCTTTAGCTATGGCCCTGTGGAGGCTATGGTTCATGCATATCGTGAGACTTTAAAGTTCTCTACTTTTATTTTCACGACTTTAAACAAGTTAATTACAGGTCATATCAACGCCGATAATATTTCAGGTCCAATTGCTATTGCTCAAGGAGCGGGCGAATCAGCTGAATCTGGCTTGACTTACTTTTTGCAGTTCTTAGCCATGTTATCGGTAAACTTAGGTATCTTGAACTTACTGCCAATTCCAATATTAGATGGCGGGCAGCTTATTTTCCTAGCCTATGAAAAGGTTGTAGGCAAAAAGCTTAACCCTGCCATGCAAAACTCACTGCTCTATTTAGGCTTATGTCTACTGCTTGGATTTACATTCTTAGCAATTTTTAATGACATCGCCTTTCTTTAGGGTACAATAGCGGATTTAGCGATGATCGGTCTTGTGTAGACGAAGCTTCACTGCTGTTAAATGAGGTTTATACCTTAGTTGACACTAAAGCACAGGCCTTTAAGGTCGCGCAGTGCCTGTAGTTTTTACTCAGGTAGCACTGACTGTTATAAATATCCTGAATAGAAGTGACGAGCTTTTGCAGCCTTTACTTATTGGAAAAGTCTGCCAAGAAAGGTAAATGTTTAACTTTTGTTAAATCCATCCCTTGGCCATGAAGTTCAGTGATTGGATTTAGAATAAGTTTTGGCAAATAGCTCATTTTCCTATGATAAGGATAATGAAGCGGTCGTATAATTAGCTGCGGTTACCTCAACTCTTTTTAACTCTGGATTGAAGATGTCAACAGATAACAAGCACTTTAAAAGCACTCTTTTAAGCGGACTTGCAGTGGGCGTATTGGCTGTTATGGCCTCTAGCTCATCAGCCGCCCCTCAGACTGCCCTTAATACTGGCTCCATGGTTAGTGACAACGTTAAAGCTGTAAACGGTGTCACCGTACAGGATATTCGCGTTCGTGGTCTTAACCGTGTAAGTCTTGGTGCTGTGCTGCTGGCTATGCCTATTCGCCAAGGCGACGTATTAACTTCCGACAATGTTGCTCAGTCTTTAAAGCGTTTATATGCTACTGGTAACTTCTCAGATGTTTCTTTAGGTCTTGATGGCAATACTTTAGTTGTTAATGTTCAAGAGCTGCCAACCATTGGTGCTATTACCTTTGCTGGTAATGAGCAGATTCAAGAAGAAGCTCTGAGAAATGTAGTTGAGCAGCAGGGCTTACGCGCTGGTGAACCAATCAATATCCAGACCTTAAGCCAGATTGAGCAAAGCTTAGTTGATTTCTATCACTCAGCTGGTATGTATACTGCTGAGGTTAAGCCTGTTTTAACTTACCTGCCACGTAATCGTGTGGACATTAAGCTCGAGTTTTATGAGGGTAAGGCAGCAGCTATCGATCAGATCAACATCGTTGGTAACAAGGCTTTTACTGAAGATGAGTTATTAGCCCAGATGGAGCTGCGCGATGATGTCCCTTGGTGGAATGTTATGGCCAACTCTCGCTACGAGACTCAGAAGTTCACTGGCGATCTTGAGAAGCTGCGCTCTTACTACATGGATCGTGGTTATGTACGTTTTAACGTAGACTCCACTCAAGTATCTGTAACTCCAGATAAGAAGAGCTTATACCTCTCTGTAGCTGTGACCGAAGGCGATCAGTACACTATCGGTAACTACACCTTACAAGGCGACGTCTTAAAGTATGGTACACAGCTTAAAGAGCTGATTACTTTAGAGAAGGGCGCTGTTTATTCTGCTCGTGAAGTAACTAATACTGAGAAGGTTTTAACTAACTTCTTAGGTAAGTATGGCTATGCCAACTCCAAGGTAGTTGCTATCCCTGAGTACGATGAGGACAACAAGGTCGTAAACCTCAACTTCATGGTTGATCCAGGTGAGCGCATCTATGTAACTCAGGTAAATATTAAGGGTAACGTCTCTACAGACGACACTGTTATCCGTCGTGAGTTAAATCAGATGGACAACACTTGGCTCTCTAACGAAGCTGTTGAGCAGTCCAAGCGTCGTTTAAATAGAACTGGTTTCTTCGAGACTGCAGATATCAACACTAAGCGTAATGGTGTAGCAACTGACACTGTTAGCTTAGAGACTGTAGTTAAAGAGCAGCCAACTGGCTCTATTCAGGGTGGTATTGGTTACGGTACTTCCTCAGGCTTTATGATTCAGGCCGGTATTTCCCAGAACAACGTATTTGGTTGGGGTACCCGTGCTAACATTTCAGCCTACCAAAATGACTTCCGTGAGCACATTGAAGTTGGTTATACCGATCCATACTTCCTCATCGATCAAATCTCTTTAGGTGCCAGAGTTTACTTTGACTCATTCCATGGTGATGATGCAGACGTTGTTTCATATGACAACGAGCAAATCGGTTTAGATATTTCTACTGGTTATGCTCTGTCAGATAACCTCTACATCACTTATACCGCTGGTGTTCAGCAGATGGACATCACCTCCAATAAGTTCTTCTTACAGGCTATCGACTTCTGGAGAACCTATGGTGAGGGTAATCTTAATAATGAGTTCTTAAACTTCACCTTTGCTATTAACCTGAACCGTAATAACTTAGACCGTACCGTCTTCCCAACTTCCGGTTCTCGTCAGAATTTAAGCTTATTTACTACTCTGCCAAGCATCTCAGACTTACAGTACTACAAGCTTGATGCTCAGACCTTCCATTACTTCCCACTCAATGACGAGCACAGCTTCGTGTTCTCTATCCGTGGTCGTGTAGCTTATGGTGATGGTTACGGTAATGTAGATGGCTTAAAGCAGAAGTTACCATTCTTCGATAACTTCTACTTAGGTGGTGATCAGTGGTTACGTGGCTTCAAGCGTAATAGTGTTGGTCCACGTGCTCTGTACCACAGCTCTAAGGATACTCTTACCATTGATGATGATGATAATTTAGGTGGTAACGCTCTGTGGGCTGCATCAGCTGAGATTATCTTCCCAACTCCATTTGTGGCTGAGGCTTATCGTTCACAGGTTCGTACCGCCGTCTTCGTTGATGCCGGTGCTCTGTGGGATACTAACTCGACTGAGTACACAGCAGGCTATAAGAATGCCCCTGACTACTCTAACCCAAATAACTACTCAGCATCAGCTGGTGTATCTTTAACCTGGATGTCACCTGTTGGCCCTCTGTCATTCTCACTGTCTAAGCCAATTGTTAAGCAAGATGGTGACGATGATGAGTTCTTCAGCTTCGACATCGGTGGTCGTTTCTAAGATCTCTTAGATAAGACCAACAAGATGTGGGATGGCATAGTTAAACTTGCATGCAATCCCCGTCTTGTAATGGGGCTTAAAAGTATATTGCGTCTTATTGTGCAAATAATGATAGCTATATCCAAGCTCAAATATAGCTCTAGGCCTGAGCAAAAAAAAACTTGTACAGGCCTAAAGCAGGCTCTTTAGCAAAGTCTGAGAGCCTACTGGCCATATGTAACACATCTACTGCTTTATAGGCTCAAGCAGCATGTGTATGGCCTACTATAACAACGTAGTGCAATAGCGTTGTCCAAAAGATTTTGCTTTTCATCCGTACATGCTTGCAGCTTATTGTCTGTTAAATAGTCACAGCTCTTAAGAAACTAAGCTAGTTTTATAAGACAAGCCTAATTTTAGTGACCTATACTGTAGCTACATGGATGTAAGTGATTAAGCTACTGCAGTTAATGTAGTATCATCAAACCAACATATTTTTCCTTGCTTTTGCTCGGGCAGTACTCTAAGGCTTACTAAAGATGGACTGTCGGTGCATCAATACCGCCAAATAACGGTTTCAGGAGTATTCTAAATGTTCAAGAAAGCTTTATTAGCCTCTGCCTTAAGTGTTGCTTTATTAGGTGCTGTTGGTCCAGCTGTAGCTGCTGAGGCTGCTAAGACCCCTACTGTTGCAGTGATTAACTTACCTCTCATCATGAATGAGATTCCTCAGGCTAAAGAGGTTGAGAAGCGTTTAAACAAGGAATTCTCTTCTCGTGAGCAAGAGCTGCAGAAGATGCAAGAGAAGGGCGCTAAGTTAGGTCAGGACATTAACTCTGGCAAGTACAAGGGCAACGAACTTACCGCTAAGCAGCGTGAGATTGCTCAGCTGCAGGCTGACTTCCAGTTAAAGGCTCGTGCACTGCAAGAAGATCAGCAAAAGCGCGTTCAAGAAGAGAACCGTAAGTTAGCCGTTGCTGTACAGAAGGCTATCGACTCAATTGCTGCTGAGCGTGGTATTGACCTCGTTTTACGTGGTGAGGCTATTGCTTACACCATCAGTGCTTTAGACATCTCTTCAGATGTTATCAAGCGTGTTTCTGCTGCTAAGGGCAAGAAGTAATTTAGACTCATAGCTAAGTTACTTTAGATTATAGGCTCATGAAATATTCCCAATAATGTGAGCTTATAATGCTTAGAAGATGAATTTATGAGGAGCGCCCACGTACGAGCCTAACATGAGGCTACGACGCTGGGCGCAATTTTTGTCGGAACAGTGAAAAGGTATAGTGCAATGTTAGTAAAAGACATAGCTGCCAAGCTCAATGCCGAGGTAATCGGAGACGGCGATATTGATATCGTTAGAGTTGCTAACTTAAAGACAGCCAAGGCAGGTGAAATCAGTTTCCTGTCCGACATTAAGTACCGTGATGTATTAGATGACTCTCAAGCATCTTGCATCATGATCAAGCCTGAGTTTAAAGATCATGTAAAAGGCTGCGCCATTGTTACAGCAGATCCTTATCTTGCTTTTGCATTAGTCTCACAAATGCTTGATACCACTCCAGCTATTGCTTGTGGAATTCATCCAACTGCCTATGTCGCTGAGGGTGCAAAACTTGGTAACAACGTAAGCTTAGGTGCTCACGTAGTTATCGAAAGCGGTGCAGTGATTGGTGATAATGTACAGATTGGCGCAAACTGTGTTATCGGACCAAATGCTCAAATTGGAGAGGGCACCAAGCTCTATCCTTTAGTCAGCCTCTATCATGATTGCGTTATTGGTAAGTACTGCTTAATTCAGTCAGGTACTGTCATTGGCTCTGATGGCTTTGGTTATGCTAACGATAAAGGCAAGTGGGTTAAGATTCCTCAGACTGGTCGTGTGCTAATCGGTGATTACACAGAGATTGGTGCTAATACTTGTATTGATCGTGGTGCCTTAGATGACACCGTGATTGAGGGTAACTGCATCATCGACAATCTCTGTCAGATTGCCCATAACGTTAAGATTGGCTTTGGTACTGCAGTTGCTGGCGGCACTACCTTCGCAGGCTCAGTTACTATTGGTAAGTACTGCATCATTGGTGGTACTTCGGTATTTAACGGCCATATTACTATTGCTGATCAAGTTACCATCTCTGGTATGTGCATGGTGATGCGCTCTATTAAAGAGCCAAAGTCTGTCTACTCTTCAGGTATTCCTGCTCAGACTAATGCCGAGTGGCGTAAAACTGCTTCACGCGTCTTACATATTAACGATATGTATCGTCGCCTTATGGATCTTGAAAAGCAGGTCAAAGAACTAAAGTCTGATAAGCAAGACGACTAATCAAGGATACAAATTCAGCTGCGCTTTTACATCGCACGTCCTTACACGCTGCAAAGATCCGCGCATAGCATATTCATGGTCAAAGCTCATCCTTTGACCATATATACTTTGCTTCATGTCTAAGTCACGGATGCATTGTTTGATAAACTGTCAAACAGCTCATATTTAATCTCTCATGAGCTTGTAAGACATCTTAAGGCTAGCTGAGCTTCTAGTTGCATCTTGCCTAGGCTACGATATAGGCGCAAGGGGTGTATGTCTAACTATAAAGAGACATAACTTTTAGCTAGCAGAGCGCTTTCTGATGGCATCTAAAGATCTGCGGTAATTGATATTTTGTGTAAAATATCGAGTGCAATATGCTATGTTTCGCAGTTGAATTATTATCAAAAGCTTAAAAAAATCAGAGTTTCCTTATACAATGCATGGGCTGAAATCAGCACTTACCTTACAAAATTAGTAGCTTTATGCAAAGAATCTCATCATTAGAACGTATAATGTGGGATTGTAATTTAGGAGCATTCAAAAATGCTTCTGTAAAGGAGCTATTTGATAGCGGCTGCGTGTTTCAGCCGATACGGGTAACTTGTTAACCGTATGAGATTTGGCGAGATTAATTTGGGTCATACAAGCTCACGTTAGCTACGCCATGAAGTTCACGCCATAATCGTAAGATTTGGCGGAAATAATTCACGAGCAATAAATGCCTCACACATAGAGGCTGCCCTTATCTTGGGTGTAATGCTTATTACTCTGCTTAATTAGCAGCTTGTTGGCAGTGGGTATTGCAACATATATCTTAAATAAAGATATGGTGTTTGAAGTGAATGTCCAGTGCCAACAGGCTGTAGCTTTTCCAATTATCAAGGTGGATACAAGTGACTTCTAACGAGAACAACGAAAAGAAGACCCTCAACGTCGAACAGATCATGGAGCTTCTGCCACATCGTTATCCTTTCTTAATGATCGATAAGGTTTTAGATTACTCCATTACTGAGGAGCATAAGACCTTAAAGGCAGTTAAGAACGTAACTTTCAATGAGCCAAACTTCACTGGCCACTTCCCAGGCAAGCCAATTTTCCCTGGCGTTCTTATTTTAGAAGCTATGGCACAGGCCACTGGCGTTCTCGCTTTCACCATGGTTGGTAAGCCAGAGCCAGGTGAGCTCTACTACTTTGCCTCTGTAGACAATGCACGTTTCCGTCGCCCTGTAGTACCAGGTGATCAGCTCATTATTGATGTTGAGTTCTTAAAGGAGCGTCGTGGCATCGCATCATTCAAGGGTGTAGCCACTGTAGACGGTGAAGTCGTCTGCTCTGCTGATTTAATGTGTGCAAAGGTTAAGAGCTAATTTAAGCCTTTTCAACACTTTTATACGGTACCTCGCGCCTAATAATGTAGCTGCTGGTAGCTTAGTACTTACAAAAAACTAAGCTCTCCAAGCAACATATGATGGTATGTCCTCGTAGCTAACTTGCACATACTTAAGCCTAAGCTTACGATCATCATGTGCAAGCGTGCCTAAGATCGCGAGTAAGCTTTACAAGCATAAATTGCTCATAGTGCTTGAGTATCTTGTTGTGTAGACTCATCAAAGCATATAGGCTCATATAGCTATGAGATGTGCATGGTAGCTTAAGTTTGTTAAGTCTTAAGCATCAAAGCACTATCAGCGCATGCTCGATAAATGCGTATAGCTAAAAGGCCTTGTAAAACTACCATAGTCATAAGATCACGCAACTTGCTATAGCTAAAGAACTTGTAGAACTTTAGTCAAATTTGTTTGCCACTGAGGCAGACAAGTGATGATCTTGTGATCTTTAGGGTGTAATTCATTGTTTTGCTATGTTTAAGCTATGCAATGAATGACATACTAAATCATGCTATCCATCAGAAAGTGCAACTGATGATGCTCTTTACATGTTCTGCTATACCGTATAACGCAGTCCGTTTTTAATTTGCTCACAAAGTGGCAGGTCTATAAGCTCAAGGCTTATTGTGTGTCTGGTTGATCGTGCCTGAGCAAAACAATTTTCTTTTCCTGAGGGTGACAACATGGCAAACGAAAGCGCACCAAAGGCTGAGTTAACAGGTTGCAAAGCATTCCCATTAAGCTTTGATTTTCCTGGTGAGCCTCAGATTGCTTCATCAGCTACTATTGCTTCAAGCGCAATCATTCGCGGCAACGTTAAGATTGGTGAAAACGTTGTCATTCGTGACCACGTCATCATCGAAGGAGAGGTCACTATCGGAGATGGCTGCGTAATTGAGCCGTTTTGCGTATTCCACGGCCCAAGCGAGATTGGTGCAAACAATCACTTCTATCAGTTCTGCTCTATTGGTGAGCACTGCCAAGATCTTAAGTATTTAGGCGAGAACACTAAGCTGTTTATTGGTGATGACAATACTTTCCGCGAGCATTGCACTGTGCATCGTGGTACCACTCAGGGTATTAATGAGACTCGTATTGGTTCTCACAATCTCTTCATGGTCAACGCACACGTTGCCCATGACTGTGTGATTGGTGATCACTGTATCTTTGCAAATAACGCAACCTTAGCAGGTCACGTAACCATCGGTGATTACGTAATCTTTGGTGGATTGTCTGCAATTCACCAGTTCGGTCGCGTAGGCTCACATGCTTTTGTGGCCGGTATGGCTGCCTTAAATATGGACGTGCCTCCATATGTTATGGCTGCAGGTCACTATGCTAAGCCATTTGGTATTAACAAAGTAGGTTTAGCTCGTCGTGGCTTTACTGACAGTGCTGTCAGTGCCATTAAGAAAGCTTACATGATCATCTACCATAAGCACTTAACCATTGAAGAGGCTATTCCACAGTTAGAAGAGTTAGCCCAAAAGGAAAGTGCAGTTCAGCCATTACTTGATTTCATCAAGGAAAATGGTCGCGGCATCGTAAGATAAGCAGACTCTAGCAAGCTACAGTAGTACGTAACTAGCCGAATACGTTTAAGTTAGCTGCAATTTTTTTAAACATAGCCATAGCTAAATGGATTGTCGTTTCAGTTAATGCTTAATAGCCATGCCACTAAATCTTGTATGTGGCGGCTGATAAGCTAGTATCTTAAAAAAGCTAGATCCTGGCATTTCACATAAGCACCGAGGCACAAACAACTACATTTGCTTTGAGTAAAGGTTTCTCGATGACTGAAGAAGTTTCTACCACCCCGCACCTTTACGCCATCATCGCTGGAGAGGTTTCTGGAGACACATTAGGTGCTGGCCTGATGAAGGCTATTAAGCGCTATGATCCTGAAGCCAAATTCATTGGTATTGGCGGCGAAAAGATGTCCAAGTGCGGCATGGTATCAGCCTTTGATATGAAAGAACTTTCAGTCATGGGGGTGTTTGAAGTCGCTGCTCATCTCATTCCGATCTTAAGAATCAGAAAGAAGATTACCGATATCCTCCTCAAGGCACGTCCGTGCGTAATGATCGGTATTGATTCTCCAGATTTCAATTTATATGTGGAAGGTAAGCTTAAGAAAGCCGGTATTAAAACTATCCACTATGTAAGTCCCTCGGTGTGGGCTTGGAGAGAAAAGCGCATTGAGAAGATTAAGGCCTCATGTGATGAGGTATTAGCTCTCCTGCCTTTTGAAAAAGACTTTTACGATCAGCATGATATGCCTTGTACTTATGTTGGTCATACTCTAGCTAACTCAATTCCTTTAATCATCGATCAAGATGTAGCTCGTGAGCGTTGCGGCTTATACAAGCATTGTGTAGATACTGTCGATGGCAAGGTCTTGGCTATATTGCCAGGCTCCCGTCGTGGTGTTATCTCACGCATGATGCCAATTTATGCACGTACTGCTAAGCTCTTACACGAGAAGATTCCAGATCTCACCTTCATCTCTGTAGCTGCAGATCGTGATACTGCTTTGCTCATTAAAGACATATGGTTAGAGCAAGCTCCGCAGATTTCTATTACTGTCTTTGTTGGCAATGGTCGTGATGTGATCGCCTCTGCTGATGCATGTTTGCTTACCTGCGGCACTATCGCATTTGAGGCAATGCTGCTTAAGACCCCAATGACTGTGGCGTACCGTGTCTCGTGGTTAACTGCAGCCATTGCTCGCCGTCTCTTGAAAGTCTCCATGTATTCTCTGCCAAACTTACTGGCTAAAAAAGAGATTGTCCGTGAGATGATTCAGGAGGATTGCACTCCAATTAAGCTAGCCCATGAGTGCATTAAGCTCTTAACTTCAGATAACTTAATGATGAAGAAAGAGTTTGCCTCTATCCATGGTGCTATTCGTACTAATGCTGATGATTTAGCAGCTCGTACTGTCTTCAAGTTAATTGGCCAAGAACAGCTTACTCGTGGTTTACTTGAGTCTTCAGTAAGAAAGAGCGATAGTAACAGCAATGAAAGTGAGCTTATCACAGCAAGTAGCGACAAAGCTTTAGAGTCTAAGAGTAGCTCTAAAGACGAGCGTAGCAGCAAGTCTAATAAGCGTCGTAAGACTAAGGCAAAAGAACAAGCTTACGTAGCTGAACCAAAGGTAAATGAAGCTGCCCCATCGGATACTAAAGTAGCTAGTGAGGCAATGAGTGAGCAAACATCTCAAGCTCCTGTAGAAAAGCCAAAAACAAAGGGCGGTTCAAGCTATAAAGACTTCTTTAAAAAGCGTCGTTTAGCTCAGGAAGCTCAAAATAAGAAGGATGCACTAAAGTCAGAGGCAGAAGCAAATAGCAATACTTCTACAGATACGGCGCTCAATTCAAAAGAAGCATCTGCTATCAAGAGTAAGTCTCCTGCAAAGCCTGATGCAGCTGATGTAAAAGACGATCTTACTGTAGAGTCAGTTCACAAGCGTACTGATAGCACTAAGGAAAAGGATGAGGCCGTATCATCTGCTAGTGCCAAGCCAACCTTAAAGGAATCAGCCAAATCTGCCGTTTCTGATCTTGGTATTGCTATTCGCATCAAGAGTCCACGCAAAAACAAGAATGCTAATCGTACTTTACAACACGATCGCATTTAGGCTCTAAACAAATTCTCGCTACAGCAGGCATGTAAGATCTACATGCCTGTTGCGTTTTTAGCGACCCAAAACGCAGAGCATCCAATAATCTAACTCAAAGTATCTTTGCATGACGAAAGCGATAGCTAGTCTAAGTACACATCAATGCATATAGTTCGTGCCAAAGATCGGCAAGGAACATATTGAGGCGTAGAATAGGTATAAGCCAATTATCTGAGTGTGTGTCGCAAATGCATACAATCTCTCGAGGTGTTTATGGCCAGAACAAAGAAGAAATCTCAAGCTGATAGTCATTACTCACAAGGCAATCTCTTGGATGCATGTGAGCAGGGCCAAGATCAAGCTAACGCAATAGATCTTGGAGATCTATTTGCACACCAGGGTGAAGGAGATCAGCGCGATCTTGATAATAGTTTTGCTGCAGCTTTAAAGCGTCAGCAAGAGAACAAAGAGAGCCAAAGTATGCAGGTATCAGATAGTGCCAACGCAATTAACGATACGCAAGCACAGAGAGCTGCTTCACCAAAGAGATCACGCAAAGGCACAACCACAGCAAAAGAGAGTGTGACTAGCAAAGAGGCTAAGAGTACACGTAAGAAAAAGTCTACTATCATGCCGCCTTTTGACTACCCAATTGATCCTGTGACTAACGTTATTTGTGGTGTTGATGAGGCCGGTCGTGGTCCGCTTATGGGAGATGTGGTTGCTGCATGTGTGGTGCTTGATCATAACAATATGATCCCAGGTCTTAATGACTCTAAGAAGCTCACAGAAAAAGCTCGTGATGAGCTGGCTGTCTTAATTAAAGAAAAGGCTATAGCATGGGGTATTGGACGAGCCTCTCCTGAGGAGATTGACGAGTTTAATATCCTTAACGCTACTTACATTGCAATGGGGCGTGCCTATATTGCAATGAAGAAGCGCTGTAACTTAGCTTTAATTGATGGCAATCGTATTCCTAAGACCTTAGCAGAACAGGGCATTGTCTGTGAAACCGTGGTAAAGGGTGACTCTAAGGTGCCAGAGATCGCAGCTGCTTCAATCCTGGCTAAGACTGCGCGTGATGCCGATATGTATGAGCTCGATAAACTCTTCCCTCAGTACCACTTTGCCAAGCACAAGGGCTATCCAACAGCCGAGCATCTTGAGATCTTACAAAACCTTCCACTCTTAGATATCTACAGGATGTCCTTTGGCCCAGTTAAACGTATTCTTGAGCAAAAGGCAACTAACCCTCAAGATTAAAAGATCATAAAGCTCAAAAGATTTTCAATAACAAAAGATCGTCAGAGTCAAAAGATCCTTAATAACAAAAGCTCATAAAGCTCATAAGATCATCAAGATCAAAAGATCATAAAGGTCAAAAGAACTTCAATAACAAAAGATCATCAAGATCAAACGAGCTCCTGTAACAATAGATCACTACGATCAAAAGACCGCCAAGGAGCTGAAGAGCACCAATAACCAAATGACAAAGCCGCTAAGAGCATGTTCAAAATGCCAGCATCAAGATTTATTTGCTCATGTTGTGCAGCTGATCGGGTGCTTTTGTTATGAAAGATGCTGCTTAGGTACTGGCTTTAGGAACTTATTTTGTGTCGCAAAGCCGCTTGTATACGACGCTTGCGAGATCTACATGTTCTTTGTATGGATTTACAAAGCGTTTTCTAGTAAAGTATCCAATATTTTGTTTGTAGAAGTGCAGCTGTAATATCGTTTACAACTGCGTTAAATAGGCAATTGGAGCCCAATGGCCTTAAAAGACGCTGTAATCATTTAGCCATTAGCTAATGGCAGCGCCTTAACCGGTTTCGAGCAGAGGATCATTCCTCTGATGTGTTGCTTTGGCAACGCTAAGCAAGAAATCACTTCGTTGTTGCTTAAAGGGAGATAGTGCTGCTACTGCAATAAACCAAGTAAACCATGCTACGAGCATGGACTTGTTTGTAGATGCGCACTGATTTTTGCTGATGAACATTAACTATCTGGAATTTGAACAGCCGATTGCTGACTTATTAGCTCACATTGAGGAGCTTAAGAGATTAAGCACCACTGTCGGCAATGACGTTGATTTATCCAAAGAGTTAGAACAGCTCCAGAAGAAGAATGTTGAGCTCACTAAGAAGCTCTATTCATCTTTAAGCGCATGGCAGATTTCTCAGCTGTCTCGCCATCCAATGCGTCCTTACACCATGGACTATGTAAGCCGCATCTTCACCGACTTCCAAGAGCTTGCTGGTGATCGTGCCTTTGCTGATGATAAGGCAATCATTGGCGGTATGGCTCGTATCGATGGTATTCCTGTAATGCTTATCGGTCATCAGAAAGGTCGTGACACCAAAGAGCGTACTATGCGTAACTTCGGTATGCCACGTCCAGAAGGCTATCGCAAGGCTATGCGTCTGATGAAGTTAGCTGAGCGTTTTAACATGCCTATCATTACTTTCATTGATACTCCAGGTGCATATCCTGGTGTGGGCGCAGAAGAGCGTTCTCAGGCAGGTGCTATCGCTGAAAGCTTACGCTTGATGAGCGATCTTAAGGTTCCAGTTATCTGTACCGTTATCGGTGAGGGTGGCTCTGGTGGCGCTTTAGCTATTGGTGTTGGCGATCGCGTTAACATGCTGCAGTATTCAACTTACTCAGTAATTTCTCCAGAAGGCTGTGCCTCTATTTTATGGAAGAGTGCTGAAAAGGCCTCTTTAGCTGCTGAAGCTATGAACATTACTGCTGATAAGGTTAAGGGCTTAGGTCTTATCGATGAGATCGTTCCAGAGCCTTTAGGCGGCGCTCACCGTGACTACGACACCATGGCTGAAAACCTCAAGGCAGTCTTACTCCGTGAGATCAAAGAAGTTGCTGCATTAGATGAAGTAGATCGTCTCAATCAACGCTTTGCCCGTCTGATGAGCTTTGGCTACTGCTAATCAACAAATACTAAGCAGCTTATAAGGCACAAATATACAAATATAAGTCTATAGCTGCATTGCATTGCTTAAGCGCCTGATTGCCTAACCGCTCTCAGGCGCTTTTGTTTTCCACTCAATAAAATCCCATCTAACGCATCACATTCAGCTCACATTGCATCAACTCGAGCTCACAACTCATAATCACCGCATTTTAGCCATTAAATCACAAGCTATTAAGCGTCTTATAATCCACTCTATACCAATAAACACAAGTCAAATCTTTTAGCTAAACTCGGTAGAGCTGTAATAACTATCGTGTATTTGGCTAAAGTGGATAGTATTCAGAATTTCTCAAGATTTCACTTGGTGTTGTATCTATTCAAATCTACACTAAAAGCCGATATCTACGCTAATCTTTATACATGTGCTTATGTTTTAAAATGTGAATTAGTTTGATATTTATTGAAATGTTAAGAAACTGTTTCAAGTTTACTTTAGGCTAATAAACAGTATTTAATTCACAGCCGATGCTGTAAGGCTTTATGACCCATCGGCTTGTATATGAGTCTCGTAAAAGTTAAAACACAATACTTCTCAAGATCAAAACAAGAGCATGCTCAGATCATGACATATAGCAACCATGACGAGGATATAAATTGCGATTATATAAGTAGGTTATGATAAGAAAATTCAAAAATCTTGATGCAATGTGTGCGATGCAACAAGTACTTTGACTTAGTCACAAGACCGTTAGTTTTCTTCTCATAACTGCCTAATCAAGCTACAGTGGAGTATCCATCATGGCAGTATATGTAAATACCAATTACAGCGCTCTTCAGGGTCAAAGATATCTCAATAACGTCAATACCAACCTCACTACTACTTATCAGCGCTTATCATCAGGCCTGCGTATCAATAGCGCAAAAGACGACGCTGCAGGTCTCCAGATCGCCGATCGCTTAACTAGCCAGATCAACGGCCTCAACCAAGGTAACCGCAACGCATCTGACGGTATTGCTCTTGCCCAGACCATTGAGTCAGGTATGGACGAGATCTCAGGTATGCTACAAAAAGTACGTACCCTTTCTGTACAAGCTGCTAATGGCACTAACACTGCTGAAGATCGTACAGCTTTAGCAAAAGAAGCTTCAGCTTTAGTTGCTGAAATGCAACGTATCTCCAAGCAAACTACTTTTGCCGGAAAAACAGTCCTTGCAGGTGGTACCTCCACATCTATTTATACTAAAGCCCAAGCAGCCTCTAATGGCGGCAAAATGACACTGCAGGTTGGCTCCAACAAGGGCGACACCATTACATTTGATGTTTCTTCATTTGTTTTCTCAGTCATGGCAAAAGGTTTTAGTCATGGTTTTTGGAAAGATAACAACGGAATTAAAGAAGCCTCCAAAGGTACTGCTGTAAAATTTTCAACCGCTAGTATGGCTCAAATGCTGATTAGCTCAATTGATGGAATCATCGCAAAAGTTGATGCACAGCGTGCTGACCTGGGTGCGATCCAGAACAGACTTGAGAGCTCTATCCGCAATCAGTCTAACGTTGC
>Tim_p2__coassemble_307_pt1 | contig 29637 bp, 20 predicted proteins | sample Tim_p2__metabat2_low_PE_034 | metagenome-assembled genome bin Tim_p2
TTCCTAAAGGCTGTGTGTGTCTGGTTTCTTTCTCTAAGAACTTTAGCAACATCATCTGCTTCATCGTTACTAAGACGAACAATTTTGGTTACTGGGCGTGACATAAAAATAGGAACTCCTACCAGGATGTTCCTCTAATATATCACTTATACAGTGTTTAATACTAAATTAGTGTATATACTTATGAAACACCATGCTAGGCTACAAACTAAATGCCCAAACGCTACGCTATTGCTAGCGATCATAGAGCGCTGCGCTATTGCTAGCGCTTTTTGACGTTGGATAGCAACAGACGCTCCTTGTCGACTACCTTGTTACTGTCATCATTTAAAGGCGGCAGTATCACAGAGGCAATCAGTCCATGTGGTGTAGCATTCTTAAAGCTCAGCTTGGCGTTGATTGAGTCAGCGCTTGCCTTAACAATGGCAAGACCTAAGCCTGTACCCACCTGCTCTGAGCGATCACCATGCACACGATAGAAAGGCTCTAAGATATGCTCCATTTGCTCTGGTGGAATACCAGGGCCGTCATCTTGCACAATGAGCTCTAATCTACCGTCACTTAAGCTTTTAGCCATCATATCGATACGACCACCTTCAGGGGTGTACTTGATAGCATTAGACAAGAGGTTGGACATAATGCGAGTCAAACGCATTCTATCTGTCACAATCTTATAGTGCGCATCGCCCTCAACTCCTAAGTCAATGAACTTACGATCGGCTAGCACTTCTTGCTCATCAATTAACTTTAAGTACAGCTCAAAGACATCGATAGTCTCATGCACTAAGGTGTTCTTATTTTGTTCACGCGCTAATGTGAGCAAGGCTGTCATGAGCTCACGCTCACGTGAGATACCCTCTTTTAAACGCTCCACTTTTGCTCTAGCACTTGGTGAGAGATCTTCTTTTTCCAAAGACTCTGCTTGCAGTGATAAAGCAGTTAGCGGAGTACGCATCTCATGGGCCGCATCAGCAATAAAGCGACGTTTTGACTGAATACCCTCATCAACCTTACTAAAGAGCTTATTTAACGCCAAAATAAAACCATCAAGCTCAGATGGCACAAAGCCTTTGTGGTTATCTGGAATGATTGGACTTAAATCATCCTCGCTACGGCGATAGAGCAGACGTGCAATCTTATTGAGCGTAATAAACATCATCTTTACTGAGATGATGAGCAGCGGAATGAAGACTAAGTTAATGCCCAAGAACTGATAGATAGAGTTCATCAGGGCCTGTTTTGTAATGGTATCAATCGAACTTAATGGACGAGCTACCACAAAGCGCTGACCAGAGGAGTTCGTTGAAATGAAGGCACGCACGCGCTGATCTGCAACTAACAGAGTATAGAAGCCGTCATTAGCACCTGATGGGATATAAAGTGCATCACCAGGACGGCCAAATAAAGGCGCGATGATAATGTCATACTTAAAACGATGTAAGTCTGAAATCGATGGTAAGAACTCATCATCCTGACCACGAGCACCCATGCCATCATTACGTGATCTTACATTTTTACCATCGGCTGCGGCACCATCTTTATAGTATTGCTCACGAATATATGGTCTACCGCTAGTTGAGTACTCAATAGTAATCTGACGGCCATTACTCATCATGCGCAGCACACGCTCATGATTGCGTCTTGGTGCTTCCCAACGACGTGGAATTATCATGCGATAGTTAATGGCAACAGATGCAATCTGCGAGAGTTCTTCGTCCACGAACTCTTGAGTAGTGTCATACACCCTCATATAGGACATAACACCCATACAAGCAGTAGTAATCAAACCTACAATGGCGAAGATAACTGTGATTCTAAACTGCAGCGAACGAGTAAAGCCAAGACGACGTCTACGGCGGCGGCGTGCTCTTTCACTTGCCTTACTATTCTCCTTGGAACTCTCTTTGCCGCTACTTGCCTCATCTTCGGCACTAGAGTTTGTACTTGCTACCTCTTGAGCTTGCTTGGCATCTGCATCGGCTTTTGCATTCGCGTGAGCATTGGTAGCAGCAGCTGCGTTTGCATTGGTAGCTGCAGTTGTGTGAGCATTTGCTGCTGCAGCTGCGTTTGCAGTCAGGTCTGTTTTGGCATCTGCTTTGGTAGTTGTAGTTGCATTAGAGTCTATATTAGTAGCTGCAACTGCAGCTGACTGTGTGTCTGCATCAGCTTTTGCATCAGTGCTTGCGTGTACGTGTGACGAAGCCTCCTCTGCTTTGGCCGCAGAGACTTCACTTGGGGTGTTTTCCAAAGAAGTTGGTTTCTTTTCGTCAGACTGATGCATGCAAAACAACCAATGTGGCGTGTAACTGCCTTGCCTTGTGGCTGGCAGCTATACAAAAGATGGGAGTTATCAAAGTTGCAAGAGAGTTAAAGCTGCAGCTTTAATGATGTGGTGTGAACTATTTGGCGTCTTTTTTCTCTGGATCAACCCAAGACTCAACCTTGTTCATCTTCCAGCCTACACCGCGAATATTCTTGATGTACTGGGCACCGATCTTACGACGCAGAGTGTAAATAATGTACTCAAGAGCGTTAGAGTCGATATCTTCATCCCAACCGTAGATACGGCTTTCGATCATGTCACGAGAGAGCACAGTACCCGCACGAGACATTAAGGCCTCACATAATGAGAACTCACGGCCAGTGAGCACCTCAACGCGCTCAGTACCATCGGCGTTACGAATACGCATCTCATAGTTAAGCGGATTTAGAGTCAGGTCACCGTAAGTAATAGAGCCGTCAGCAGAGGCACTTTCACGACGACGAGTAGCAGCACGAATACGAGCCAGTAACTCTGACATAGCAAAAGGCTTAACTAAATAATCGTCTGCGCCCTTGTCTAAACCTAACACACGGTCAGCCACATCATCACGTGCAGTTAAGATGATTACTGGAGTCTTAAGATTATTTTTACGCCAGTACTCTAACACCTGAATACCATCAACCTTTGGCAGACCTAAATCTAAAAGGCAGCAGTCAAAGTCATCAGCAAAAGGTGCCTCAAGAGCATCCTGTCCATTACGCATCCAGTCAACGGCATAAGCATCAGATGCTAAGTTATCCGCAACTGAACGACCGATCATCTCATCGTCTTCTACTAATAAAATGCGCATTGTCCTTTCCTTTTTGCTGACATTAATGATCGCATAAAGCGAAACTAAGGCTATTGTATGTTGCCATCCTTAGCTGATTCTTAGATATGCTACTAGACCCCATGAAACTCATGCCCATGTAAGATCCCATCCTATGGACTAGTTCAAGAGCATGATCTCATGCTCTGCAAAGGCATCCATGAGAGCGTAGTGCTGACTAGTGAGCATGGCTTTGCTAGTGCGTGTAGTTCTGACTAGTTAGCATGGTAATGCAAGTGATCCTGGTGCTGGTAGTAAGAGTGTCTAGCTTGCTGCGTAATCTAAGATTGGCTTGATGAGACTTGCAAAGTCATGAGTGAAGGCATGATCTTCACCCTTGATGATATCGATCTGACAGTCTTTATAAAGCTCGAGGGCAAAAGAATAATCCAAGACCTCGTCTTGATCACCAATGATGACATAAGTTTTATTGGGATCTACTTTAACTGAGGCATCTAAGCTTTTGAGTACATCAATCATCTCACTTTTTAGCTCAAAGTTACGATTGGTGCTGCTATTAAACTGCGGGCCAATCAGAGCCTTAAAGTAATTTTGAGGATGAACACATGGGTTTAAGAGTACTGCCTTGCAACCATGTCTTTGAGCCATGAGTGTACTAAAGAAGCCACCCATGGAGCTGCCAATTAAACAGACCTCATCACTTTTGTACTCTTCAAACACGCGATCAAAGTAGCCGCACAGATAGTTATAAGCCTCCTCAGGAGGATCAGGGTAATCAGGGCTATGCATATCAAAGTTTGCGCCTAAATTATGCTCTTTTAAATACTCTTTGAGCATGGTGGCCTTTACAGCATTTGGACCTGAAAGAAAACCATGAATATAAAATAAATGAGTCATGCCGCATCCTGCTTGTCACTAGCTTAGTACTAATAAACACATACTACTCTTATATCTTGCATATCTAAAGGGCAGCACAAAAGCGTTGCATGTTGGTGCGCACGGCTCTTTTAGATAACAGCTAGCTATACAGCTCTTTTAGATAACATCTAGCTATCTGGATCTTTGAGATAGCTGCTATCTATCTGAATCTTTTGGATAACATCTAACTATCTGGATCTTTGAGATAGCAGCTAGCTATCAAGCTTTACAAAGATACGAATTGCTTAAAAAGATATCTCAAGGGCCGGCATTATTGAGAGGATGGATGCCCAAATTGATGGTGCATGGCATGCATAACCAAGCTATAGAGCTAGCTTAGTACATGAGAGATAAGAGGTTTGGCATGAGCTTTAGCTTAAGCTTAATAGCCGGTGAAGCTAGTGTCAGGGATAAAGCGTCCCTCTGGCAGACGGAACACTTGAGTGTTGATGTTGCCTGAACGGTCAAATTGTAAGTAGCGCCAACCAGGGCCTTTCAGATCAAGCGCAAAATCATGAGAGTATGGCTCAAACTGAATGGAAGTTGATGGAGAGGCGATATAGCGGATGTTATTGAAGATTTGGTCGTACTCTTGATGGACGTGACCAGATAGCACGAGCTTAACCTGTGGGAAATTACAGATAAATGAGTTGAACTCATCTTGGTTGTGCATGGTCTGAGTATCGAGCCAGCGGCTGTTGACGTGACGTGGTAAGTGATGCACTACCACGACAGTATTTAAGTCAGGACGCTCTTCAATTCTATCGCGTAAATAGTTTAATTCGTGGCGCTCTACCCAACCGTGAGGCACAGAATAGACCTCAGAGTTTAAGAAAACGAATTGCCATTTATCTGCAATTAAGCAACGCTGAGTATTAACACCATAGTCACTTAAGATGCGATACATTAATGGACCGTCATCGTGATTGCCAGGCACAAAGAATACTGGGCGCTCTAGCACTGATACAGCATGAGCAAAACGTTGGTAGGAGCTGACAGAATAGTCTTGAGAGATATCACCTGACACAATGACACAGTCAAAGTGGAGGTTTTGATTGAGAATAGACTCTAATACCGCCTTGAATGATTGTGCGGTATGAACACCAAGTAAGGTACCTGATTCTTCAGCAAATAGATGTGGATCGGTAAGCTGCAATACACTCAGCTGCCCCTCCGCACTCTTTATTTGAAGATCATAAGTATCCATAAGGCACCAATACATAGACTCGACTCAAGTTGTATTCAACTTAAGTCGCTTTGATGAGCACTACTGCTCAAGATAAGCACGCATAACATACCACTTAGGCATATTGAAGCTTTTGCCCGCGACTCCACAAAGCTCGCATACATTATGGGCACAGGCCATCACTATGCAGTATGTTATTCACAATTGACCTTTGAAACAGTGCAATAGATAACAGATTTTGCAGTCTAGAAAATCAAAGGCTAACTTTTTTGTAGATTTAAGTCCTTGGTCACACTCTTGAGTACTAAGAGCATTAAGGTACTTAGCCTATCAAAGCGCTCTACTATACAGCATGGCAAAGTTAACTTGACTTGAGCAAATGTTAAAACATGGCCACACTCACACTTTTGAGTGTGCATAAGGCCTTAAACACAAAAGCTCTACGTATCTTTACTCAAACTAACTGTCAATGCATACCATCTAGAATCAAAAAAGCTATATTTCCTCTGGCTTTTCATTTGATACAAAATCATTAGCATTGAAACGTCTAAAATGAAGATACGGCTAAAAAGCGCTCACAAGCGGCCCTTAGCCAAAGTAACGGCTCTGAACGCTTTAGCTATTTGTACTTAACTACATGCCATCCATTATCTGTGGTGCCGAATGGCAATCTTGGTTTTGCTCACAGTCTTTTAAGAACTCTTCGCGAATCTCATCGTAGTAAATCTGTAAATGCTGCAAAGCTAAGAGGGCTGGAGCATTATTGATACGACCATTGCGGCAGCATTCAAAAGCATTCTTAACAGGAAGCTTGAATACACGAATATCTTCACCTTCACTATCTAAGCCGCCATGGGAGAGGAGGTGATTGGCACTAATGCGGCCAATATAGATAGTTACTTTCTCTGAACAACCGCCTGGGCTTGGGTAGACTGCATTTACATAATGCAGATCAGATGGCTTAACGATAAGACCTGATTCCTCTTGTAATTCACGTACAGCTGACTCAATCTCGCTCTCACCGATATCAATCATGCCGGCTACGATCTCGATAAGCCATGGTGAGACTTTATCTTTAAGTGCACCAGGTCTGAACTGCTCAATCAGCACGACCTCTTGAGTAACTGGATCGAATGGCAAAATGGCTACAGCATCAGTACCGCGTTCAAAGATCTCACGATCGAAAATCTTGGTAGTTGCACCATTGAACTTCTTGTAAGAAACGCGATATAAATCCATAGCAAAATGCTTTTCAAACAGGCGCTTCTTCTCATGAATTACCACATCTTTAATCGTAAAACGTGGTTCTACCAGTTCGTCAAATCTGTCCATTACACTTAAATCTCACTACTGTATTGACCAAGCAAAACAAAAATTGAGCTTGGTTCTTCATGCTCATACCTGAACAAGCAGTCAAACATAGGAAACGAGCATATCCAACCTAATACAAGACTTTACTTATCCATGAAGACAAGTATCAAGGCTTAGTTATGTTGTGCCCCAGACAAAACCAACACACCAACTTTAGTTACACACTAAAACATAAATACGGCTCGTGATTACTTTGTGCATGAGAACAGCAACAATACATCAAATTACCACAAATCATGCCTAAAACGTTGAAAAACAAGCCGATTTTGCATGATACGCCCCAAAAAATAGTCCCTTTACAAGTATAAGCTTACATCATAGACAGCATCGCCAATGCAAATAAAGCTTTGCAAGCCATTAACCTGTACACCTTAAAGTGCTCATGCTCAAACGCAAAGCAGCTATCTAATGGCTGCATGCTGTATCTGCTCATAATGCCTAACTTAAGGATAGCTATTAATTGCGCATGCAGTATTTGTTCTGCAAGGGCTTGCTCAGCTTGCTAGATAAAATTTGTTATAGATGCGGCGCTTTAGCCCCAAAGTCTAAGAATAGTGGTATAACATTATGATGAGCTCACAAGCTTGTAGCTAATTTTAGTTGCAGCAAGGCATAGCTGTTAAGTGAGATACTTAACTTGAGCCTAGCTTTAGCATAAGCAAAACATCATGAAGCTTATTGAGTCTTTCCTCTTTATGCTTGTGGTGTGTTTTATTCAAGATCGACGGAGGCCCCATGTCTAAGATTGCGTTGAAGAATGCTACTGTCATGTGTGAATCAGGCTTTAAACGAACTGAAGTTCTGATTGAAGATCGCTTAATTACCAAGATAGATCCACAAGTAAATACCGACGGTGCTAAGGTCATCGACTGTCATGGCATGTTGGTGCTCCCAGGCCTTATTGATGCCCACGTTCACTTCAGACAGCCAGGTATGGAAAAGAAGGCTACCATCAAGACTGAGTCAGCTGCAGCTGCCTTAGGCGGTGTTACCTCCTTTATGGATATGCCTAATACCAATCCACCAACTGTCTCCATGGACGCTCTCAATGGCAAAAAGGATATTGCCAAGAAAGATAGCTACGTTAACTACGCTTTCTACTTAGGCGCAAGCGATAAGAATCTTGAGGAAGTAAAACGCGCTGATCCTCATGAGATAGCAGGTGTGAAGATCTACATGGGTTCAACTACTGGCGGCTTATTACTCGAAGGTGAGTCTGCCTTAGTTAAGATGTTCAAGGCATCTCCAACCTTAGTTGCCACCCACTGTGAAGACAACGCCATCATTAATGCCAATACAGCTTTAGCAAAAGAGATGTATGGTGATCATATTCCATTTAATATGCACCCAATCATCCGTAGCCGCGACTGCTGCATTAAGTCATCAGCACTGGCTATTGAGGCCGCTAAAGAGGCTGGTGCTAGATTGCATATTGCTCACTTAAGCACCGCTGAAGAAGTTGAGATGATGAGAGAGTTTGCTAGCGGCCCTCTGCACTCACGTCAGGTCACCGGTGAAGTATGTATTCCTCACATGTTCTTTAACGAGGGTGATTATGACCGCCTCAAGGGCTTCTTAAAGTGCAACCCATCCGTTAAATACGAGCGTGACCGTCGTGCTTTATTAGCAGGCTTAAGAAAAGGCTTAATCTCTACTATTGGTACTGACCACGCTCCTCACGAGTTAGCGGTTAAGACCTCAGAGAACTACCTCAATGTCGCCTCCGGTCTGCCATCAGTTCAGTACAGCTTAAGCGTCATCTTTGAGCTCTCTAAGCGCGGCGAGATTTCTCTTGAAGAGGGTATCAAGGCTGCAACTTGCAATGTTGCTGAGCGCTTTGGTATTGAAAAGCGCGGCACCATCAAGGAAGGCTACTACGCTGACTTAGTTGTATTTGACCCAGGTGAGAGCTTTATAGTAGAGCAAAAGGACATTGCATCCTTATGTGGCTGGTCACCAATGCTTGGTCAGCGCTTCAAAGGCCGTGTCCGTGACACCATCGCCTCTGGCCGCTTAGTAGTTCAAGACTACGCTATTGCCTCCGAACCAGGCGATGCTATGGCCCTGCGCTTTAACGTCAACGACTAAGCTGGACGCAAAACACAAGCGCTAAGCCATCCAAAGCAAAAGAGCTCAAACTCGAGCGCCTTTACGAAAGTAGCGCCCAATCAGACCTCTAAGGCACAAGAGCTCAAACTCTAGTTTCTTTGAGCAAGTAGCGCCAAATTGATTGTCCTTGGAAAGAGTCATGTATGGTGCAAATTCTCAAGGGCATGATCTTAGGATATAAAAAAGCCACGCAGTATCATCAGATGCCCGTGGCTTTTTTTGCTTTACGTAAGTAGAGCTCTTGCTCTGAACTACAATACGTAGTAGCCGATCTTCTCGTAAACTTCCTTTAAGGTCTTCTCAGCACGCTCGGAGGCACGCTCAGCGCCCTTCTTAAAGACCTCATGCATATAGGCCTCATCAGAGCGAATCTCATGGTAGCGCTTCTGAATAGGCTCAAGCATAGCAACTACAGCCTCGCCTACCTCTGCCTTGAAGTTACCGTACATGGAACCTTCAAAGTGAGCAACTAACTCAGGAATTTCCTTGCCAGTTGCAGCAGACATAAGCTCAAGTAAGTTAGATACACCTGGCTTATTCTCGCGATCAAACTTAATTGAAGGCGGATCCTCTGAGTCGGTAACAGCTGACTTAATCTTCTTTAAGATGGACTTAGGCTCTTCTAAGATACGGATAACGTTCTTAGGATTATCATCAGACTTAGACATCTTCTTAGTTGGGTCTTGCAGTGACATCACGCGAGCACCAGCCTTTGGAGTAAAGCCCTTAGGCATTACAAAAGTCTCACCGTAAATGCCATTGAAGCGCTCAGCGATGTCACGGGTCAGCTCAATGTGCTGCAGCTGATCGTCACCAACAGGAACTAAGTTTGCCTTGTACAGCAGAATGTCAGCAGCCATTAATACTGGGTAGTTGAACAGACCAGCTGTTACATTGTTAGAGTAACGCTTAGACTTGTCCTTGTACTGAGTCATACGGCTAAGCTCACCCACCTGGGTGTAGCAGTTTAAGATCCAGCCGAGCTTACAGTGAGCTGGAACGTGGGACTGCAGGAAGATAATTGACTTATCAGGATCAATGCCGCAAGCAAGGAAGATAGCTAAAGTGCTCATGGTATTTTCACGCAGCACCTTAGGATCCTGACGCACGGTAATGGCATGCTCATCTACTACGCAGTAGATACAGTCAGCCTTGTCCTGCATCGGAACCCAGTTACGCAGAGATCCGACGTAATTACCGATTGACAGTTCTCCTGAAGGCTGAATGCCCGAAAAGATAATATCCTTAGACATAGTAATAAAGTTCCTGATTTATCTGACGGTACATAACATCATACTGCCCCAATATCACGCCCCTTGTGGTCGCAATCTCTACCGTCAATGCAGTATGACTTAACGAAATCTGTGGCACTTTATGCCCCAAAGTGCTGCTACTCTTTAAGAAGCGTCTGGCAGGCTCTTTATAAGCTCAGTAAGCTGTACAAATGAGTCAAACAGATAGTCTGGAGAGCAGTCTGTCTTGAGGTCGTAGCCACCATCATAGCCATAAGTAAAGGCAATGGTTGGCATGGAGGCATTTTCACCAGCACGCACGTCATTGATGGAATCACCTACCATAGCAGCGTCTTTTGCATCCACACCTAGCTTTTCAAGCACATAGTACAGTGGTGCTGGATTTGGCTTACGCTCTGAGAGCACTTCACCACCTAAAACCGCGCCCATGTACTTATCTAAACCCATGTACTTAATCAAAGGCTCAGCAAATACATGTGGCTTGTTGGTCACCACACCTAATTTGATGCCAATGCTATGAAAGTACTCAATGCCCTCTTTTACGCCTGCATATACCTCAAAGTTTTCATGTAAGCCTTCGGTATAGTACACCTCAAACAGAGCTTTTGCCTCTTTTAGCTTGTCTTCAGGCACCTCATCGATAGTGATATCGTGACGGCCTAAAATGATGCGACCTAAGAGCATAGCCACACCATTACCAACATAAGTAGCCATCAGCTCAGCGCTTGGAGTATTTACTCCAAGCTTTTGGGCCACCTTGGATGCCGCAATCGATAACTGCGGCAGAGTGTGGGCTAAAGTTCCATCTAAATCAAAGAGCAAAGCCTTTGGTTTATGCGTCAATTGCATCTTCTGATTCCACATCTAACAGCACCACATCAAGCATACTATGCTTTTCGGCGCTTAAGTACATACAACAAAAGAGGCGCTATAGCCTAGTAATTAGCTTATGGCCTAGCCCTTTGCCTAAGACTAGCTGGGCAAAAGGGGTCGGGACATAAAGGAGGCTGCAGCCCTATCTAAGAAAGGCCATAGCCTAGTGTTGCCTCTCAGAGCCACAGGCGGCCTGACATAGACGCTCATAGCGTGACTTAGCGATGCCTATAATTTAGGCTAAGGCAGCACGCAGATCAGACATAGCCTTAGCAATGTCGTCCTTGCCGAATAATGCTGAGCCAACTACGAACATTTCAGCACCGGCATCAGCACAAGCACGAATGGTGTTTGGAGCAACACCGCCGTCTACTTCGATCTGAATATTAGCACCAGCAGCTGCAGCCATAGCCTTAACTTCCTTGATTTTTTCCATCATAGCAGGAATGAGCTTCTGACCACCAAAGCCTGGGTTAACGCTCATAACTAAAACAAAATCTAAGCGCTCCCATAAGTATCTTAATACTGATGTATCGGTACCTGGGTTTAATACTAAGCCAGCCTTACAGCCCTGCTCACGAATGAAAGATAAGTAGCGATCAACGTGAGGAGTTGCCTCTGGGTGGAAAGAGATCATGGAGGCACCGGCCTTAGCATAATCGCCTAAAACCTTTTCATTGATTGGCTCAACCATTAAGTGCACATCTAAGATGGCATCGGTAAAGCGGGCACGGATCTGCTTTAACAGATCTGGACCGAAGGTAAGGTTCTGCACAAAGTGGTAGTCCATCACATCAAAGTGAATGATGTCAGTACCTACGTCTAAGGCCTTTTGAATGTCATTACCTAAGTCAAGTAAATCAGCAGACAGAATAGAGCCAGCGATGAGATGCTTCTTATCCATAATTCTCAAAATCTAAGTATTGAACACAGCAGTAACACCTAAATTACATAGATTGAAGATGATGCTGCTATAGAAAGTGGGTAAAGCCTAAGTTCTAGGCACTGTGAATAGGCAAAAGCCCCGATCGAATTAGGCATAAATAAGCCTTTTTCGATCAGGGCTTTAAGTACAGTCAAACACGATGAGCTTTGTTTTTAAGCTTATAAGACTTACTTAGAGTCAACATCTGCCTAACTGCTTTAACTGATTAACGTAATTCGGCTTTAGCTTCACTAATGCGCTTAGCAAAAGGAGTAGCGCCTTGTGAAACTGACAGCGGAATATTTCTAGATGCTGCAATAGCCTCTTCTCTGGTTGCATAGTCACCTGAAATTAAGATGTACCATGGTCTGCCATTACGAGAGCTATCAACAATCCACCAAGGAGTGGTTAAACCACGAGCGGCGGCAGCAACGTTAGCACGGTTAGATGCAGAAACAATCTGCACAGTCCAGTGATTGCCATTTAAGGCACCAATCTTAGCCTTGCTCTCAGCTGAAGCAGCGGTGTTTTGTGCTGCTGGACGACTTGCTTGAGCCTGAGCCGCTTGTAACTGCTTTAACTGACGTTGTTCATCAGCAAGTGAAATCACCTGACCAGCCTTGAGTGGCTGACGCTGTGGCACAACAGGCTTTGGAGCTACAGGAGCAGCTGGCTTTTGAGCTTGAGCAGTTTGATTTTGAGCATTAGCCTGAGCTTGGGCTTGGGCTTGAGCCTTGGCTGCAGCCTCGCGATCAGCCTTAAGCTTCTTTTGAGCTGCAGCTTCTAAAGCAGCAGTATCGCGTGCAATGCTCTGTGCAACTTGATTTTGTGGCTGCACCATTGGCTTTGGAGCTACCTGAGGCTGAGCAAGCTGCTGAGGCATCTGCTGAGCCATTTGCTGAGGCATCTGCTGAGGCACTGGTCCAGGCATCTGACTTACTGGAGGCACATCAATAGCAGTAGTAGCTAAGCCGCTACCTGCTTTAATGTGGTTAAAGTTGTCAGAACGACGCAGTACAGGGACCTGAGCGGTAGCTTGATTTACAGATCCTCCCATTCCCCTGGGATATCCGGAGTTGTTAGCTCCGCCTTCAATTTGCTCTAGCTCTTTGCCAGATAAGGTAACTGAATGCTCAGTTTCCTTCTTAACAATCTCAGCATCAACGCCACCTGGAACAGCATCTGGCAGTAAACCACCATCAGCCTGGAGCTTTTCATCGTCGTTGAATACTAATGCATCACCATTGGCAACTTGAGACTTGGTTGCGCTCTTGCCTGAATCATCAGAGCCAAAGAATGAGCCACCAAAGAAAATTGGGATAAGGCAGGCAAACACAATAACAATGCACACTACTGTGACAAAGATGCCTACTGAGCTGCTCTTCTTCTTTGGCTTGGCAGCTGCGTCCTTACCTGCTTTACGCATTCTGTCATTGCTGACCTGCGGACTAGTCGGATCTTTCATTAATTTCTCCGTTATTGCAATGATTTTGCTCATGTTGCCATCAGCATTGCTAAGAGCTTCAGGCAGCTTATTCTTGATGCTGTTATAAATGCGCATAGCATTTTGAACAGCAAACAGATGTCGTGACAGTATACCTGCTTCTTTTAATGATAATGCAGGAATCTCCATAACAGAAACATCTACATTACCCACAGGTCGTGCGGCTTTTTCATCAGCCCATAGCGGCTGACAAACAAGCACAAAGGAGAAGCGACCTTGACCTGCAAACTGCTGATGTAAAGCCAGCAGCTCATTGTAGAACGATGATACAACGGTATCGATATCATCAACTACTACAAGAATTTTGTGATTGTACGGAATATGTACTGATGACAGGATATCAGGCAGATTTAGATCATAATCGTACTTACCTGAAGGAATAAGCTGTTGCAAAAAAAGCTCACGCAGACGCTGAATTTGCATGTCCTTATGACAAGGGATAAAGACAGCACGCATCTTAGCGTCAGTTTCATTTACCAACTGTTCGCAAACAACAGTACGACCTGAACCGGTTTCACCTGAGAGCAGAATGAAGCTTTCTTCTTTGACGGCCATCTCTACAAGTTCATTGCAGAATCTCTTTTGGCTTTCCAAAGATGCCAGTGCTTCGATATCCATGTGCAACCATCCTCTCTTCAGTCACATTGTGCTGCCACATCTTAGCGTCAGTCATAGCGCTTATAGACAGTATCTCTTATAAGAAAGTACTTATCTAAACGCTATTGAAAACGTGTTTGATGCCTATTTAGGCATATGACGGCACAGCTATGCATCATCCTACTTATCGCAAATACTCAATTTTAACGCAAGTAGGCCAAGATACCAAAGGTCTAATGCTACCAATGTAACAGTATCGCAAGAAATAATACTGATTTAACCATTCAACATGCCATTTCCAACCCTTTTCCTTAAAGCTTGCTATAACACACCGCTCCTCCACAAATCTTCATAAATACACAGCTTGTTCCTACATTGAGTACAATATGTTCTTCCCTTAAGTAGTATCGAGCTCTAATACACACATGAAAAAAGAAGATTTACCAGACTTTGCTAAACCTTATAAAACAAAGGGTTACGACGTAAGATTAGTTCGTGGTTCTTATCAGCTCTTTAAGATTTCTTCTAAGAGGGTGCCAGAGAAGTCTTACCCTGTTCTTATTCAAGAGTACGTCGGGACAATTGATCCTGAAAAGGGACTTATTCCAAAGAAGATTACCTCAGAGCAAGCATCAGCATTTGTTGAGTACGGACTCAGTCACTTCATACTAAGTCGCTACAAAAGTGAGTTGTTACAGGTATGCAACTTTGATAACAGCGAATCTATTCAGTCTGTATACATGGGCATTGTGAAGTTTATGTACGGCCATACGCAGCAGCGCTTTATTGAGCTTTCATACCTTCAAACAATGATTAAGCCGTGCCCAGAACTAAAAGGTAGTAGTTCAGCAAAGAGCGTAGCAAAAGTGGCCAGCAAGATATCGTCTTTGCTTAAGGAAGATATTCCTGACACTGCAGACCGCGACTACGTGATTGCTGCACTTAAAGATATTAAGGCTGATGCAAGCTGCGAAAACCCAGCTATTGCTTATTCAGACGAGCTGACCGCACTATTGGATAAATACGGGATTGATACGGGGTTGATTATAAATAACTCTACAATCCTAGCTGACCATCTTAGACAAGTCTCTATGGCAATCTCTCCACTCAAGAAGCCAATTAAAGTTGGAGAGAAGCGTGTGGATACACTTTTACATTTCTTTTAACAAATAGGCGAAACGCCTATTTGTTAAAAACTCTAGTTAAAGCGCTGCTTAAACTCCTCAATGAGTTTAATGATGGTGTCATCAGCAAGATCTTTTGCTACATAAGCCTCACCAATGGATTTTGAAATGACATAGTTAATGACGCCTGCTTTTACCTTCTTGTCATGACGCATGAACTTGATGTAATCCTCACCTGTAAGCTTATCAGGAGATACATATGGCAACTTGTACTTAGGCAAGATGGCCTGAATACGAGACACATCTTCCTCACTTAAGCCCTTGTTAGTTTTGTTAGAAACAAAAGCGGCAATGAGCATACCCACAGCAACGGCCTCACCATGCAGATAGGTTCCAAAGCCCATGCCAACCTCAATGGCATGACCAAACGTATGGCCATAGTTAAGCAGAGCACGTAAGCCACGCTCTTTTTCATCTTGTGAAACTACAGAGGCCTTAAGCTCACAGCAGCGCTTAACTACATAAGCAAGATCTAAAGCTTCTGTATCTTGAGCATCTTCAAGATACTTAAAGAACTCATGATCAAAGATAACGCCATACTTAATGACCTCAGCCATACCAGCTGCAATCTCTCGCTCAGGTAAGGTCTTTAAATAATCAAGGTCAGCTACCACCACCTTTGGCTGATGGAATGCTCCAATCATGTTCTTGCCAAGTGGATGATTTACTGCAGTCTTGCCACCTACGGAAGAATCAACTAATGAGAGCAAGGTGGTTGGAATCTGTACAAAGTCCACGCCGCGCTGATAAGTAGCTGCAGCAAAACCAGTCATATCTCCAATGACACCGCCGCCTAGAGCAACTAAGGCACAGTCTCGACCAAAGCCATCTTCAAGCAACGCAGTCATAATCTGCATATAGCTATCGATGTTCTTATAGTTTTCGCCATCTTTTAAAATGCAGCTCTTAGTGCGAAAACCAACTGAGGTCAGCGCATCTTCAAGCTTTTTAAGATACAAAGGAGCAATAGTCTCATTGCTGACAATCAAAAGATCCTTAGTCTTTGGCAAAGCATCTTTAATTATGGCAGCGCTATCAAGACCATGACCGATGAAAATGTCATATGAGTTTTCATCTAAAGCGATATGTACCTTTTCCATGAGTGCTGTTAATTGCTCCTGATCTATTTTTTCTTACACACAAGCGTAAGCCTACATCACTCAGCGCCCGCGCCACAACTTAGCATTAGCAAGGCAATATAAGCTTAGCACTGCAAAGCTGCATAGCATTATGCTTGCGCTTTAGCTTTTGCTTGAGATCTAGCTTGCGCTCTAGCTTTAGCTTTAGGCATCGGCGCATGATTTAGCTTACGGCATGCCTATATTACTTAGTTGGTCTGTTCGTTATTATTCTTTAGCTTTAGGCCTGGCAGTTTACGTATCTTAATTGAGTGTACAGTGCGACGCACTAAATCCTTAAGCGAGCCTGAGCTATCAAGGACGATATTGGCTATCTCTCGGTATTGTGGGTCTCGTGAGGCAAAAAGATTCTTAAGTCGCTCTTTAACATCATCCACCTTAATCATAGGACGATTGCTATCGCCGTTAACTCGCTCATACTGCTTGTCTACATCTAAGTACAGGTAAATACATAAAGAGTGGTTGCTAATTAACTGACGGTTATCCTCACGCATGGCTACGCCACCTCCTCCTGCCACAATTGCAGGGAGAGGATTAGGTATTTGCTCTTGCGTTAAACGTGTAGATACTCCGGTGAGTACTGCCTCCAAGCAGTCATGCTCAAGTTGCCTAAAGTAAGCCTCACCATCTTGCTCAAAGATATCTGGAATGGACTTACCTGCAACTTTGACAATGTAGTTGTCTAAATCAACAAAGCCGCCCTCAAAGCGCTGCGATAGCTGTCGTCCAATTGTCGACTTTCCTGCGCCCATCGGCCCAACAAGAAACACAGCCTTGTGATCACTACACATCAGACAAACTCTCCTTAACATTAGCAACACCAACAAGTGGCATAGCAAACTACGAGACAGCAAAGGCGCTACTTGTGCAAAATACTATACACATTGCCTCTTTGACTGTCTCAAGCTATCAACTCATTGTGCCTGATTATTAAGACATTGGCCAACTAAAAGCACTACAGCTCCACACTTGCTCTGTTTAGAAGCATTTGCCCCATCTTTATGCTAAATAAATGCACTGTAAGCTTTGCAGATCTAAAGCTAGTGCTAAGAGATCGTTGGTATCTTATGATGAGAAAGTTAAGGCCAAAAATGAGGTAAATAGGCCTTTTATAGCTAGAACGAAAATTGCAAGTGTTAGATGATGTCAGTAATTTGTTAGAATGTTCGATTCAGGTTTTCTTAACTCAGGAGCACTACGTTGTTAGATAAAGCCTTTAAGCTGATGCGTTATGGACTTTGGGCAATGTTGTTGGGCGCTGCCTTATCAGGCGGCGTGGTTGCTGCTGCCTACTACTCGACTCTCGAGGAACTTCCTGACGTCGACGAGTTAAAGCAGGTTACTTTTGAAACCCCAATGAAGATCTACACCAGTGATGGCAAGCTAATTGGTGAGTTCGGTGAGCACAAGCGTATTCCTGTAAAGCTTGAGCAAATCCCTCAAAAGATGCAGCAAGCTTTCCTGGCCATTGAAGACTCTCGCTTCTATGAACACTCAGGTATCGATCCTATCGGTATCTTACGTGCTCTTGCAGTTGCTGTAACCTCAGGTGGTGCCTCTCAAGGTGCATCTACTATTACTCAGCAGGTAGCTCGAAACTTCTTCTTAACCCGTGATAAGACCTTAGAGCGTAAGGTTAAAGAAGTCTTCATTGCTTGGCGTATTGAGCAAGTGCTCTCTAAAGAAGAAATCTTTGAGCTCTACTTAAACAAGATTGCTCTTGGCCACAGATCATATGGTGTAGTTGCTGCAGCACAAACTTACTATGGCAAGTCCTTAGAGGATCTGTCTTTAGCAGAAATTGCAACTATCGCAGGTCTGCCTAAAGCTCCATCTACCTTAAACCCAATTACTAGCCCTGAGCGTGCTCGCGACCGTCGTCACTTAGTACTGCAGCGTATGCGTACTTTAGGCTTCATTACTGACGAAGAATTTGAGATTGCAGATGCCGCTCCTTCTAAGGCCTACTTCCACTCAACCCCACTTGAGGCCTATGCACCATATGTAGCTGAAGAAGCTCGTATTGCAGTATTAGCAAAATACGGCGAAGAGGCTTATACCAAGGGCTTTAAGATCTACACCACTGTAGACTCTAATTATCAGCGCTATGCCCATGATGCTATCTTTAAGAATTTAACTGCCTATGATCAGCGCCATGGCTATCGTGGACCTTTATACAATATCTACGACTCAACCCGTGGTATTCGCGGCTCTGCTAAGAAGGCCACTGAGAAAACTGGCCTGAATGCAAATGCCAACAACGGCATTATCATGGATGCACGTGAAGGCCTAAGAAAATCTGCTGCACAAAGCGGCAAGCCACTTAGCTATCAGCAGGTAGTTGCAGAGATTGACAAGCGCAACCTACTCAAGGGCAGCGCTGAGTATGCAGCTATTCATGCTATGTCTCGTGAGCAGCTTTTAGATCGCCTCATGAAAGAGGACAAGTATGAGAGTATCGATCTTGCCTTAGTTACCGTTATTGATGATGCCAACAAGCAAGTGGGACTTCTCTATCCTAATGGCTCAGAGAAAGTATTAACTTGGGAAGGTATGTCTTGGGCACGTGCTTTCAAGACTGATCGCAGCCAAGGCGCTCTGCCTACTTATCCAAGCGAGTTCTTACTCCCTGGTGACATTGTCTTTACTTTCATCAATTATGTAGACCGCAAAGCTACCAAGAATCAGCCTGCACGTACTGATGAGGTCATTACCTTAACTCAGCTTCCAGATGTAGAAAGTGCTCTGATTGCTTTAGATCCACGTAATGGTGCTGTACGAGCTATGGCTGGCGGTTTTGACTACGAGAAGTCAAAGTTTAATCGTACTACTCAGCTTTTACGTCAGACTGGCTCTAACTTCAAGCCATTCATTTACTCATCAGCGATTGCTTATGGTATCTCCACTAACTCAGTGATCCCAGACGTACCAATTAAGACATGGGATGTGGGCTCACGTACTTGGTGGGAGCCACGTAACTCACCAAACCGCTTTGACGGCCCAATGACCTTACGTGAAGGTTTAGCTAGAAGTAAGAACTCTATTGCTATTCGTACCATCCGTCACGTGGGTGTTGAGAATGCAGTTAAGCACTTACGCAAGTTTGATATCTTTGTGCCTCCATTCCAGCAAAGTGAGTCCATGGCCTTAGGTTCTATGGAGCTTACACCGCTGCAGATGGCAACCTCCTTCTCAGCTTTTGCTAATGGTGGTTACAAGCTCACCCCATACTTAATCGACCGTATTGAACTTGAAAATGGTGAGGTTCTATACCAAGCTCACCCAAGACTTGCAGATCCTAATCTGCCAGATATCATTCAAAATGGTATTCCGCTTGAGTATGTGAAGAACTATCAGCCAAATCCTCGTGATTTAGCTTTAGCTGAGCTCATTAATAACACCAATAAGAAGCCTCCAAAGCTCGATGAGAATGGTCAGCCTACTGGCACTATCGCTGCACCAGTTGATGAAAACGGCAGCATGCTGATTAACTACCCTGCTAAAGATTTAACTGGTCCTCAAGCATCGGTTGCTGCTTTATCTGACTTAGATACCCTTGCACACGATGGCGGCCCATACAAGTATGCACCTCAGATCTTAAGTCATAGTCATGCTTATATTGTGGCATCATTGATGAAGTCAAATATCTACGGTGGCGTCGGTATCAACGGCCCATATTGGGGTACTGGCTCGCGTGCTGGCACTATTACTGGTCGTACCGACCTACACGGTAAAACTGGTACTACAAACAACGTGCATGATGCTTGGTTCTCAGGCTTTAATGGCAACTTAGTAGTAGCCTCATGGGTTGGTTTTGATAACGATCGTAACCTTGGCTATTCCATTGGCAAGGGCTCAGAGTCTGGTGGTGCTACCGCACTTCCTATCTTTGCTGACTTCTTCAAGAAGGCTCAAGAGGGTGTACCTGAGGCCCAAATCCCACGTCCAAAGGGTATTGTTTACACCACCAACCGTGGAATCACTGAAGCCTCTGTACCAGGCATGATGATTATCGACGAGGGTTCAGCTTCAAGCTCAGTTAAGAACACTGGTATCGATTCATCAGACGTTTCTGGCGACGAGATCTTCTAGTGCACCTAGCTTTGTCTATGCTGCACAACAGCATATGCATAAGATGATGCTGTAGCTCTATAGCTACATTCCAAAGCCGCAGCCGTATAGCTGCGGCTTTTGTATTTAGTTAAACAGGCAATATGAGATGACTTCAGACGCTCAAGCACGCAAGCTAATCTTTTCTAACCGCCTCTCCTTTTTAGCAGCGGGATTCTCTATTGCTGCCTGGGCACCCATGATCCCATACGTTAAAGATCGCTTTAACTTAGATGAGCATACCTTAGGACTCTTATTGCTGTGCGTGGGTATTGGCTCTTTTGTCGCTATGCCGCTAAATGGCTACTTCACCTCAAAGTTTGGCTGCAGAGGCCCTATTTATTTAGCCGCTATCGCTGCAGCTGCCTGCATCGGAGCCATTCCTTTTACCTACAACCTCTATGTAATGGCTTTTATCTTATTTGTCATGGGAATAGCTGCCATTACCATAGATGTAGTCTCAAACGTCAATGCAGCTCTCGTTGAAGAAGTAACTGAGCGCAATATCATGTCAGGTCTACATGGTCTTTATAGCGTGGGCGGCCTCTTAGGTTCACTGTCTGTAACTTTCCTTTTATCCATTAAGTTTGACCTCACCTTAGTGGGCGGCATGGCCGCTGTCTTCAGCCTCTTGTTGGTTGTTGCTGGTTGCAAGCATCTCATCACCAATGTACATATTGGCAAGAGTGTCGAACAAGCAACAAGCAGTGAACAAGAAGCTGACAGCAAACTAGCGCAAGGTGAACAGAACGCAAGCAGACAGCGAGAAAACTGCGAGCAAGAGCTATCTCATGGTCAACAGAGCAGCACTTTAAAGTACTACACCCACCCAACAGTTTTACTCATAGGCATTATGTGTCTCATTATGTTCATGACTGAGGCATCCATGCTCGACTGGTCAGGTGTCTTCTTGCACTCACAAAGAGGCTTAGCACTTGAGCATGCGGGCTATGGCTATGCAGCTTTTGCGGTCATGATGACTATCTGCCGCTTAACTGGTGACAAGGTCGTTTCTAAATTTGGACGTGGCAAAGTCATTATCATTGGCACAATGTTTATCATGGCAGGCTTTATAGTAGCGGTTGTGATTCCTCACTACAGCGCCGCTTTCTTAGGCTTTGCACTGATTGGTGTTGGAGCATCTAATGTTGTGCCTCAACTCGTCTCAATCACTGCACGCATTAAAGAAGTGCCAACTCATATATCAGTTACTATAGTCAACACCATCGGCTTTACTGGCATTTTGATTGGACCTGCACTCATTGGTTTCCTTGCACACGCCATTACCCTTCCTTATACCTACCTCTGTCAGGCTCTGAGCGTACTTTTTGTTACCGTAATGAGCGTAATTCTAATTAAGCTATCCAAAGACAAGGCCAAGGACTAGCAAACAGCTTTGCATTAGATTTGCTGCCCTTGATGGATGGAGGATGGCTTGAGAATGATCGATTATTCAGTTCAAGAGCTATAGCCTAAATTATTGGGCAATAGCGCCCTTAGCTAGCGGGCGCGAGAATCTGGCTTAAAACGTGAGGCAATAGAGAGATGGCGCTTGCGCGTGTGGTGCGAGCGCTTGGCGTAGAGCAAAAGGCTCTGTAACTTTTGCGTGCCAAATGCGATAACGGTGGGCGCAACACGGAGCGGAGCTACACGGAGCGGAGCTGCTAGTCAGACTGCTACTCTGCTTTAGGCGCATCCTCGTGCAAAGGTAGCTGTAGACGTGCTTTACCTGCTACCTCTGTGCTGATACTTGCACCCTCAGCTGAAGAACGAAGTGGCAGCGTTCCCTTGTCAGTTGATGAGTTGAGAGTCTCACTTGAGCCTTTTTTGAGCTTGGCTGGAACGAATACAGCAGAGCCAAAATCAACTACTTTCTGATGCTCAAGCAAAGCATTCCACTGAAAATTGTTGCTAAGACGCTCATCGGTGATGATGATATTAAAGTTATTCTTTAAGCACAGCTCTAGATTAGAGTCATCGGCACGCACAATGATACGACTGTCATAAACGTAGAATGGAGCAGCCTTGCCATTGCCAAAGTAGCATAGGACATTTGATGAGCCCTTATCAATGCGTGTAGAAACAGCCTGAGCCTGCTTGCCAATAGCAATGGAAGCATTCACATATGGCAGAGCGAAAGATGATAAGAACACAAAGCCAAGAGTACCTAAACCGAGCATAGCTATGGCAAAGATCATCAGTCTATTGATGACGAACATAGCTGCAGGCAGACACATAAAGACTAAAAAGCCAAGGCCAATACCAATCATTGGCTCATTTGCTACCGGGAAGTTGCCATAATCGGTGATGAATAATAAGAACAATGCTGCATAAGCAAACATTGGGAGTATCAAAGCAGCAGTTAAAGCAATTGGCAATGGATTGCGCTCAGTACGCGCACTTAAACCAAAGAGTAAGTGACCGCTACCAGTAATCTCGATACCAATACGTTTGCCACCTTGCATCGCAGCCAATGCATGTAACATTGCCTGTGAACCCTCAGGGGCATTCTTAATCATCTCAACTTGGATTTCGCCTACTCTTTGAACAGCGCTACCCACCTCTGAGATGGCCTGCTCTCTATTCTTAAGCTCTTGTTCACGAGCAAGCATATCTTGCTTAAGACGTGCCTTTTGCTTCTTCTCTTCGCGACGAGCTGCAGCACGCTGTTCCTCGGTCATTACGCTCTCATCTGGCTTGCCTGACTCATCAAGCAATACTAAAGAAGCACTCCCACTTTCTACACTAAATGCATGCTCAGCACTAGACTTAATCTCGGTTGAATCTGCGTCTTTTGCCTCTTTTGCAACGCTAGAGTGTTTGTAAGAGTCGACCTTGCTAGATGAGGTACTATGCTCATCATTATTGTTTTGTAAGCGCACATCATGTTTAGTGTGGCTCTCGTGCTCATTGCCCTCAAAGTCAGTCTCATATGAGGCCATATGTGGCTTGCTCATTTGCACAGATGAAGACTTAAGGTCTTCAGCTGAGGCTAAGAAAGCTGAGCCTGTTTTCACTTCATAGGCGATAACTGGTCCTTCTTGCTTAGTTGCATTCTGTGCGTCGCTTAAATCATTTATCTCGTTATTCTTGCCCGAGAGCTCATCAAAAACATTTTGCGAAATACGACGCAACATAGCCTTTTCTTGCATGCTGCGATAAGAAAGAATCACATAGTAGTAAAGTAACGGTGCTGCTGGCAGGAAGTACAAGTCATGCTCAGCATTAGGCAAGATTACGGTCAAAGATGACACTAAAACAAAGATAATGCAGGCGCGAATCTTTAAGTTAGTGCAATTGCGGGTAAAGAGCTGTCTTACGATAAAGTACAGAGCGCACAGACCAATTGGCAGATTTAAAAGCACAAAGAGTCTTAGTCCAAGACTAAATAAATCATCGCCAGTAAGCCAAGCAGCAAGGATACCCTGACCTGAAGATGCGCTCATGAAGAGTGGTGAAAGAGCCGATCCTGCCACTTGAGCTTGCTCTTTCCAATACTCTGGAGCCCCCATGAATGCATTGACTAAGCTGTGATTCTTGATGAATTTATCGAAAAATAAGCTCACGCCACTAGAACCACAATCAATATAGATTGAGAGAGTGACTAATCCTGAGCATAAAAGAATAATGACAAAGTAATGAGGTCTAAACACCTCAAAAAAGCGCTTTATCTCTTTATTTACAGCCATCAGAGCCAGCAGAGACACCATAATCACTACTAAAGCATCAAAACCAGTAATAAAGATGCCTGCAAAGAGCAGCAGCGGGATGGACAGATTGCCAAACTTTGGACGCAATTGACCTACAGCAGTGTCATGAATGAGTTGATAGCGCTTGATAATTTTGGTGTATGCGAGCAATTGCACAGCCGCAAAGAGCATATCAACGCGAGCTGTGAGTACGCCAACATCTAAAAGCAGCATGGAACACATGCCGACAATAATCAAAAGACGCTCTTGATGTCTAAACTCTGAGGCCAAAAGACGATCTAAGGCCGAAAGAATGACAAGGAACGAAAGGAGCGAGATAAATAAGAGTATCGGCAGGGCATAGTGTGCTGACAGGCTTAATGAGAGCATCACTATCCATAAGTAAACCGGCGAGCTTTGCGCGTAGGTTAAGGATGAGTCATTAAAGGCATAAATGGAGCCTTGCTCTAAAGTCTCTAATGCTAAGGCAATGAAAGGTAACTCTAAGTCGACACTGAAGTCACGTAATAGCAGCGCAGGCATGAAGGCTGCCATAATTCCCAAAAGCAACAACAGGTAGACACGATTAGATTTCATAGCGAGCAAGAAAATAACGCCAGACTTAGATGGCCGTTATACAAATCAAAGATGACTTCTGAGCATTACCCAAATGAGCATAGAGGATATCTAACCTAAAAAGCTCATAGGCATTGATAGCTACCACACGTAGCTTAATAGATACTTAAGCAAGAAACATACACGCTCAAGTATAAAAGTGAATCTAATATACCAAAGTTGCCAAGCGCTACAAACAAGAAAGAAATGAACAGCGCGATAATATAGGCCTTTTACCATGTCTACGCCCTGTTAAGGCGCAACATCAGTATAGACATTATGCTAAAGCGGCAATTGTGCAAAAGAGCTTGTGTATTAACTAATAGTTTATGTTATGAGTTTATAGCTAGCATTGGCCTACCAAGCTAATAAGCAGTTTATAGCTAGCATTGGCACACCAAGCTAATAAGCAGTTTTTAGCAGCCCTATTCACTAGGCGTTGATTTGTTGTTCACGCTTGTGCTTATAGTGAAGCATGATATTGCGAATATAGACGATAAGACCGCCTGCTTGGCTGACGATCAGAACAATGTCAGAACGATAGATGCCATAAACTTGAACCGATACAGCGGCAACAATACTGATATACCAAAATGGTAGTGGCAACAGTGATTGGCCAGCATGATGAGACATGTATGACTGATAAAGATAACGGATCGTAAAGAGTGAGTAGCTTACGGTACCAAAAATGAGCCAGGCGCTTGGTATGTGCTCGTCATTTAAAAAGAGGCTAGCAAAGGCATCCTTATCAGTTAATAGGCTGGCAAGCAAGACAAGCGGCAGAATACAAATAGCAATAGCACCGACTCTCTTTAAAAGCTTGAGCTGTTCTTTAAGATGTAGATTGTAGACATACACATAATAGGCAAGCACTTGAGAGAGCAAAATGGCCGCATCATTGCGTAAAAAGCCATACACGCTCATACATACTGCGCCTAAGAGCGACAGCCACCAAAACATAGCAGGATTTATCACCTGACCTGCTTTTTCAGAGAGCAGCCACTGCAGCAGCATTCGAGCACCAAAGGCACATTGCCCAGCCGCACCGACGATGGTAAACCATGAAACTAGCTCCATTGCTATCTCCAAAAATTAAAGCATTTCTAGCTATTGCTAGCTAAAGCATTAAAGAGCCACTTAAGATAGCAAAACAAACCTAGATTTGCCTTAGTTTATGAGCATAAAAAAGGCTCCTAAGCGTGAGCCTAGGAGCCATTTGATGCCTAGAGCATTTAAGCTTGATTAAGCTTAGATGCCTTTAGGTCTTAAGTACGTATGGATAACCTTACGACGGGCTATTACATCATGCCGCCCATGCCGCCCATACCACCCATGCCGCCCATGCCTGGGGCCATGGCTGGCTCGTCCTTCTTAGGAGCGTCAGCGATCATGCACTCGGTGGTGATCATTAAACCAGCGATAGAAGCAGCAAACTGCAGAGCAGAACGAGTTACCTTAGCAGGATCAAGAATACCCATCTCGATCATGTCACCGTAGGTGTCGGTAGCTGCGTTGTAACCGTAGTTGCCCTCACCGGTACGAACGTTGTTAGCAACAACTGATGGCTCTTCACCAGCGTTAGCAACGATCTGACGTAATGGGGCTTCCATAGCACGCAGGGCAACCTTGATACCAACCTTCTGGTCCTCGTTGTCGCCGTCGATCTTGCCGCAGATCTTAGAAGCTACGCGAACTAAAGCAACACCGCCGCCTGGAACAACGCCCTCTTCAACAGCAGCGCGGGTAGCGTGCATAGCGTCCTCAACGCGAGCCTTCTTCTCTTTCATCTCAACTTCGGTAGCAGCACCAACCTTGATTACTGCAACACCGCCAGCGAGCTTAGCAACACGCTCTTGGAGCTTCTCACGATCGTACTCAGAGGTTGACTCTTCGATCTGCTTACGGATCTGGTCAACACGGTCAGCGATGTCCTGAGCCTCACCAGCACCGTCGATAATGGTGGTGTTGTCCTTGGTGATAACTACGCGCTTAGCAACACCTAAATCATCTAAGGTTGCCTTCTCGAGTTCCATGCCTAAGTCTGAAGAGATTACGGTACCGCCGGTTAAGATAGCGATATCCTGTAACATAGCCTTACGACGATCGCCAAAGCCTGGGGACTTAACAGCAGCAACCTTTACGATGCCGCGCATGTTGTTAACAACTAAGGTAGCTAATGCCTCAGACTCAACGTCCTCAGCGATTAACAGTAATGACTTACCAGCCTTAGCTACGCCCTCGAGGATAGGAAGAATGTCGCGGATGTTAGCGATCTTCTTGTCGCAAAGGAGGATGTATGGGTTCTCAAGCTCAACAGAGCCAGTGTCAGCCTTGTTGATGAAGTATGGGGATAAGTAGCCACGGTCGAACTGCATACCCTCTACGAGGTCTAACTGATCCTCAAGACCCTGACCATCTTCAACGGTAATAACGCCGTCACGACCAACCTTCTCCATAGCCTCGGAGATTAAGTTACCAACGGTGGTGTCAGAGTTTGCAGAGATGGTACCAACCTGAGCAATTGACTTAGAGTCCTTGCACTCGGTAGATAAGGTCTTTAACTCAGCAACAGCAGCTGCAACAGCCTTATCGATACCACGCTTTAAGTCCATTGGGTTCATGCCAGCTGCAACAGCCTTTAAACCCTCGGTAACGATAGCCTGAGCTAAAACGGTAGCAGTGGTGGTGCCGTCACCAGCAGCGTCGTTGGCCTTAGAAGCAACTTCCTTAACCATCTGAGCGCCCATGTTCTGGAACTTGCCATCAAGCTCGATTTCCTTAGCTACAGTAACACCGTCCTTGGTGATTAATGGAGCGCCGTAGGCCTTGTCGAGAACTACGTTACGGCCCTTAGGACCTAAGGTTACCTTAACAGCGTTAGCTAAGGTGTTTACGCCCTCTAACATCTGAGCGCGTGCTTCGTTACCAAAAAATACGTCTTTAGCAGCCATTTTTCTTAATCCTTACTACCTGAAATCTTACTCGTTAACAATTGCTAAGATGTCGCTCTCGGAGAGGATGTAAACCTCTTCACCGTCTAAGCGCTCTTTCTTGGTGCCGTAGCCTTCGTTGTAAACAACAACGTCGCCAACCTTAACGCTTAAAGGAGCGGTGGTACCGTTATCGAGAATGCGGCCATTACCAACGGCAATAACTTTACCGCGAGTTGACTTCTGAGCAGCAGAACCTAATAAGATGCCGCCCTCGGACTTGGTCTCAACCTCAAATGGCTTGATGATTACACGGTCGTATAAAGGAACTAACTTCATTTTTATGCCTGAAAATTCCAGGTTTCATCAATCTGTGCCTGAGTGCATGTTGATGAAACTCATATGCTAAAAACTCTGGCTACCTGCTTTATAAGCTAGGTGCTTCAAATCTGACTGGTTTGTGAGGAACAATTCCCATTGCCCTCTTTTGTAAATCTAAAGGACTCAAACAGCCCCTCATGCAAACCAATCATTTAAGTACGTCGATCTTTAATGACAATCTACCCGTACAGAATACTAAGTGGGGATGGGCATTTTGCATTTCAAGGCCAAGTTACAAAATTTTTTCCTAAATACTGTATAAAGATTGCAGCACTCACCCTAAAAAGCGCATAAATATGCCATTTTAACGCCAGCTAACTTTCAAGAATAAATGCTGTATTTGAGATTTAGTATCAACTAAAAGATCTTTTAAGCGCCTCAAATGCCTTGATTCGATTTTCTGTACCCCTAAAAAGCAAAGAGGGAGCATTATGCTCCCTCATTGCTTGTTAAGTCTTTAATTTCTAGCCTTTAGCTTGCGCCTTGTCAGCACTTTTAGCTGTCGTAGCATCCTCTAGCGTGGCTGCAGCTTCGGTATCTGCTGCTGCGCCTACTAAGGTAGTAGTTGGCGCATCTGTATTTGCAGTAGCACTTTCTAAGGTGGCTGCGCTTTGGGCGGCTAGCTTATCTTTGACAATGGTAGCCTTTTCAATGGACTTAGCCACATCGCTAGCATTTGGAATCTCTACGCCCTTAGCAGCGAGCTTTTCATTGTGCTTTTGAGCAAGCTCTGGGAAACGCTGCAGCAGATCTTTTTCATTTGAGGTAGGCAGACCTTTCTCAGCTGCTTTAACATCTTTGGCAACTTTAAGATTAACCTTGGCGCGGGTAGTAATCACGACACCAAATAAAATCAAGAAAGCACCAATGATTTGAGCAGGTAGAATCTCCTCGCCTAAGAAAAGCACGCCTACAAAGCCACCGGTTAGAGGAACTAAGTAAACAAATACGCCGGCTTTAGATGCACCCACGATGGACATAGCGTAGTTCCAGGATACGAATGCAAACAGACCTGAGAAGAACACTAAGTAACCAAAACCTAAAATAGCCTCTTGAGTAACGGTATAGACTTCTAAAGTACCTGTAACAGCACCAACGCTATAGCACATCAGCGCACCGAACATACCAGACCAAGCGGTCATACCGATAGTACCGATGCGACCATGAATGTTCCATGAAATAACAGCATAGGCTGACCATGCTATTTCACAGACCAAGATCATGATGTCACCATAGTTAAACTCGAGGTTTAACAAATTGTTGATAGATCCCTTAGATACGATGGTGACGGCACCGGCACATGAAATAGCAATACCGACCCAGCCACCTTTGCTAAGGCGTTCACCTAAGAAGAAGAAAGCCAAGATGGTAGTAGCAGTTGGGCCGATACTCTCAATTAAAGCGGTATTAGTAGCAGTGGTGTAGTTAAGGCCATAAAAGAGCAAGCCGTTGTGCACCAAGATACCCATAAAGCCCATTGCTGCTGCAATGTAGAGCACCTCGCGCGATGGCTTTAAGTCTTTCTTATTGCCTGTAATGATTAGGTATAAGAATAAGATCGCAGCCATGATGGCAAAACGAGTGCCGGTAATGAGTAAAGGAGAGAAGGCCTCTACGGTGAACTTACCGCTAGCCGGTGTAGCACCCCAAATCAAGCATACTACTAGCAGTAGTATGTAGTACTTAGCTTGGGACATTTTTTGACCTCTGCAAAACGAGAAATAAAACAACATGACACTCTTCACCACAAGAGTAAGTCAT
>Tim_p2__coassemble_400_pt1 | contig 24649 bp, 15 predicted proteins | sample Tim_p2__metabat2_low_PE_034 | metagenome-assembled genome bin Tim_p2
ATGAATTGAAAAAGGGCTGTGCAGATAAATCTGCACAGCCCTTTTTAATTAATACAAGCCTAAGATTGTTGTATCGCGGATATCTACATTGAAGGCACCGCTACAAGCTTATTGAATCTAGCTTGGATCTTTTACCTCATACACAAGCTTTTACCCTTGTGATGAAGTCTTACCCCCTTGCATCTGATCACCTTGAGCTTGACCATTTAATGGAGCAGCTTGATTGGCTGGTGTTGCTTTTTGTTGAGCTGAAGCAGTACGGTAGCGAACTGACTGGCAAACTAATTTGCCCTCATCATTAATATCGATACTGTACTTAACACCTGGCTGCATGTGTCCTGCAAGAATCATCTTAGACATTGGATCTTCTACACGGCTTTGAATTGCACGACGCAGTGGACGAGCACCAAATACAGGGTCAAAACCAACATCAGCAACGTAATCATACAGATGCTCAGCAAAATCCACCTCTAAGTTTACGTCCTTCAAACGTTTGATAAGAGAATTCATCTGAATCTTAGCAATCTGACGAATGTTCTCGTGAGAGAGTGGATGGAAGACTAAGGTCTCATCAATACGATTTAAGAACTCAGGCTTAAAGTTTTTCTCAAGGATAGAGAAGATCTTTTCCTTGATCTGTTCATATGAACTTTTACCATTCTCCTCTTGAATCATTGAAGAGCCAAGGTTGGAAGTCATAATGATTACAGTGTTCTTAAAGTCGATAGTTCTACCTTGGCTATCAGTTAATCGTCCATCGTCTAATACTTGTAATAAAGTATTGAACACATCTGGGTGAGCCTTCTCAATTTCATCGAGCAGTACCACAGAATAAGGACGACGACGAACAGCCTCAGTTAGCTGACCACCTTGCTCATAACCAACATATCCAGGAGGGGCACCAATTAAACGTGCCACATTGTGCTTCTCCATATACTCAGACATGTCAAGACGCACCATAGCATGGACATCATCGAATAAGAACTTAGCTACTGCTTTACACAGCTCAGTCTTACCAACACCTGTTGGACCTAAGAACAAGAATGAGCCAATTGGACGGTTAGGATCTGACAGTCCTGCACGGCTACGGCGAATAGCTGAAGCGACAGCACGAACAGCCTCTTCCTGTCCAATTACACTCTTATGAAGGTTCTCCTCCATTCGCAACAGCTTAGCTCTCTCACCCTCCATCATCTTGGACACAGGAATACCTGTTGCGCGTGATACAACCTCAGCGATTTCGTTATCAGTTACCTTATTTTTGAGGAGCTCAGTCTTTACTCCCTCAGCCTTAGAGCTGTTAGAGATCTTTTGCTCAAGCTGTGGAATAGTGCCGTATTGCAGCTCACTCATACGAGCAAGATCACCATTACGACGAGCCACATCAAACTCATGACGAGCTAAATCCAATTGCTCCTTGAATTTCTGAGTTCCCTCTAATAAGAGCTTCTCATTCTTCCAAATACCATCTAAACGCTGGTACTCAGTCTCAGCCTTGTTAATATCAGCATCGATTACGGCAAGACGCTTTTTAGAGGCTTCATCGGTCTCTTTGGCAACGGCCTGTCGCTCCATCTTAAGCTGAATCAGCTTGTGATCTAATTTATCTAAAGGCTCTGGCTTAGAGTCAATCTGCAGACGAATACTTGCTGCAGCCTCATCAATAAGATCAATAGCCTTATCTGGCAGCTGACGATCTGAAATATAACGATGAGATAAAGTTGCAGCCGCTACGATAGCAGGATCGGTAATTTGCACATGGTGATGCAACTCATAACGCTCTTTAAGACCACGCAAGATAGCAATGGTGCTTTCAACGCTAGGCTCTTCTACCAATACCTTTTGGAAACGACGCTCTAAAGCGGCGTCTTTTTCAATAAACTCTCGATACTCATCTAAGGTAGTAGCACCAACACAATGAAGCTCGCCACGAGCAAGGGCAGGTTTGAGCATATTGCCCGCATCCATAGCGCCATCACTCTTACCAGCACCAACCATAGTATGAAGCTCATCGATAAAGAGAATTACCTTACCGCCTTGCTTAGCTAAATCGTTGAGTACACCCTTTAAACGCTCTTCAAACTCACCACGGTACTTAGCACCAGCGATCAGTGCGCCAAGATCTAAAGAGAGCACACGCTTGTTACGCAGTCCCTCTGGAACTTCTCCTTTAACAATACGTTGTGCCAGTCCTTCGACAATTGCGGTCTTACCTACGCCAGGTTCACCAATGAGCACAGGATTGTTTTTAGTACGACGCTGCAGAACTTGTAAGGTACGACGAATTTCATCGTCACGACCAATTACTGGATCTAATTTGCCCTGCTCTGCACGTGCAGTTAAATCAATAGTGTACTTCTCTAATGCACCACGTGTGGTTTCAGCATTTTCATCGTCGATGTTGCTTCCAGCACGTACTGTCTCAAATGCACTTTGCAGCTTTTCTTTGTTTAAATTGCACTTTTCGAGAATGCGCTTTAAGTCATTCTCGGTCTCCATTGCTGCAATGACGAATATTTCTGAAGAGATGAAAGAATCTTTATTCTTCTGTGCTAGCTTGTCGCACAGATTGAGCATCTTGCCTGTTTGAGGGGACAGCTGTAAATCGCCGCCTACACCCTGTACACGAGGAAGATTATTGATTGCCTGATCTAACAGGATCTTTACAGCCTGTGGATCGGAGCCAGCTAATGTCAGCAGTGGACGAATCGAGCCGTCTTCCTGGTTAACCAGAGCAGACATGATATGTACTGGCTCAATAAACTGATTGTCGTGACCAACTGCTAACGATTGTGCGTCAGATAAAGCTTCTTGAAACTTTACAGTAAAACGCTCCAAACGCATATTGTTCCTCCAAATGTTAGTAAATCATCAGGACAAGAACAACATACCCACCGTTTCCACTATATTGATGCAGTGCTTAGTAAACTTGCTTATCTAAATAGCAAGTTTCAGTCTTTAGCACTTTGTTCAATGTTAAACGCAGCAGAGATTGTAACTGCTATTAATATTGCTCTTTCCTACACTTAAATATGTGGGGATTGAGTAACCATTTTTAAAGGGCTAAAGCGTAAAAAAATATTTGCCAAACCATATATAGCTATCCTTAGCATACATATGGCTTTTTAAGACGGCTAATCTCAGAAGATATAAAAACACACCTACAGTTTTTTGCCACCCCACCCATACCTTGCCTATGGCAGATGAGTTTCATGTAAGCTTTTAACACAGCCTAATTGATGGCACTGGCAATAAGTTAATTATGCTTGCAACTGATTAAAGAGCGAACAGCTAGCGCCTTTTGATAGATAGATGGTGACTATAGTTTTAGCTTACTCTAAAGCTTTAGCATTCAACCTTAACTATAAAAAAACCACCTCACTAAAAGGCTTGGCAAGAGGCTGTAATGCTGGTCGTAAATGAGCTGATACTCAGCGACTAATTTAGACAGATAATGGATGCCATGCGACCCGTAACTTTCTCTTTACGATAAGAGTAGAACACTTTACTTTGCATATAAGTGTCGCAGTGGCCACCAAAAGGTCTTGAAGTTACGCCATGGCTTTCAAGCTCGATAATGGCTAACTTGTAGATATCACATAAGTACTTTGGCCCGCCAAGCTCAGTCTTTACTCCGTCACGGAGAACAAAAGCTTGTGAATGCGCAGGATGCTTGGCCTCAAATATAGCTTTAACCTCAGGACCTACTTCAAAGGAGGAGGGACCAATAGCTGGTCCTAAATAAGGGACAATGGTGCTTAGCTCAGCGCCTAGCGATTCCATAACATCAATGGCATTACCAATAATATTGCGCTCTATGCCCTTCCAGCCACAATGAATTGCTGCAACTACATCATTGCGCTCATCGCATAACAAAAGCGGCAAGCAATCTGCTGTCATTACGGCTAAAGCCGTCTTTTTAAGCTTGGTAACTAGGCCGTCACAGTTGAAGATCGGAGTCTCTAAATTAGACTCATCAACAATGATCACATCTGATGAATGAGTCTGCTCCATAAAGCACAGGCGTTCAAACCCAAATTCAGCTTTAACTAGAGCTCTATTTTGCATCACCTGCTCGTTATCATCCCCCACATGATGCGCTAGGTTAAAACTATCATATGGAGCAACACTATTGCCTCCAAGCCTAGTGGTATAAAAAGCAGTTACATCATTGTTAAAGCAGTCGATCACCATGTAACGCTCTTTCACAAGGCAGCTTTTAACCTTATCTGTTAATGCCTTGAGATCATAGCGACTGCTATTAGCATTTATATTTAGCTCTGACATGATGATCTCCTGATTTTCTTAACCATGACATGTTTAGCTCACCTAAAACAAAAGAGTCTTTTCGATGATACTCATTAGTATGAACACAATTATCTTAAATGCTCATACTACACATTTAAGCAACTAGAGCTGTTGACCTAACTCTAGTTGTGATCATTTGATTAAGTCTTATCTACGTCTATTCAATTGAGCTAATGCAAAAATAAGCGCAACTTATACACCTAAATAATGCCGTTGGCCTCATAGTCCTCACGGAGCAGATCTAATAAATGAGTCATCTCCTCAGGAAGCGGGGCATCAAAGCCAATGATCTCTTTGGTGACTGGGTGCTCAAACTCAATGTGGCTTGCGTGCAATGCCTGATGACGGTAATTGTTTAATGCCTCATCGAGCTCTAAAGAAGCGCCGGCAATATGCTTAATACGACGACCACCATATTGAGTATCACCAAGTAAAGGATGGTGTAAGGATGCCATATGGACACGGATCTGATGAGTACGACCAGTCTCAAGACGTAACTTTAATCTTGTATGGGCACGGAAGCGCTCCATAACACGATAGTGAGTTACTGCCTCACGGCCCATGCCTTCAGGCATAACTGCCATGCGTGTACGCATATTCATATCACGGCCAATTGGAGCATCGACGGTGCCACCTGCAGTTAACTCGCCTTCAACAATAGCCTCGTACTCTCTAACTACTAAGTGCTTAGCAATAGCCTTAGAAAGATGATGTTGTGCTACTTGAGTTAGCGCAATAACCATGAGACCAGAAGTGTCTTTATCAAGACGATGTACAATACCTGCTCGTGGCAGTGTAGATGTTTGAGGGAAATGATAGAGCATGGCATTCATGACGGTACCATTCTTAATACCAGCACCTGGATGAACCACGAAATTGATTGGCTTGTTGATAACAATCAAATCATCGTCCTGATAAACAATGTTCAGTGGCAGATCCTCTGGTAGAGCATCGAGACTTTCTGGCTCTTTCATTAGAACAGTGATCTCTTGGCCGGCAGAGAGTTTAATACTTGGCTTAGTCTCAACCTTACCATCAACGCTCACTCGTCCCTCATCAATAAGAGTACGTAAGGCGCTACGTGAATGGTTTTCAATCATGCCGCCTAAAACAGCGTCTAATCGAACACCATGGAACTCGTCAGTAACTTGCAGCTTAATCTCTTCGCTCATCTTCTCACCAGCTAACGCCTCAAGAGAGGCAATAATTAAATCTTAAACTATAAAAGTCATTTATAGCTTAGCTCCCTGAGATCATATCTGCAGGGTCAACATCTATGCTTGTGCCTTAAACTTAAAGAGGCATGAATAAAGCCTCTTGTTAGCACCAAAGCAAAAGAACACGCACTAAATCCTTGCTTAAGCTAAAACAGCGATGTTCTTTTAGTTAAGCAAAGCTACCACCCAGGTGCTACCTAGATAGAACAATTAAGCTTGTTTAATTAACGATTCTTAGCAACGCCATCATGTACTTATGTTAAATAAGCAGATCTATGCAATTCGTCGCACCGCAATACGTGCTTAACTTACTCGTAAGATCTTAATGATAGTTAAGATATAGCGTAGATGTTATGTATTAGATATTTGATGCCATGCATTTAGATCAATTTAGATCTAGCTGCATCTCATGTGTCTCATACTCAAATCGAATGCGCTTTATGCACATACTTTGTCAAATCAAGATAAGGTCAGACACTAACCAAAACCTTGATTGTTCATATAGGTTTCTTGAACTTGAAAAGCTCAAGCTTTTACAAACTTGTGCACATATTAACAAAAAAGCCCCTGTCCTTTCGAGTTTACCTCCAGGACAAGGGCTTTGGCTTTGCTTGTTTGAACTGGTAAATGTAACAAGGTCATGGCTTTATACCACTGCTAACTTGTTACTCTATCTACTTAATTGAAATCTATACTTGTATCTCTCAATGTATGAAGTCAACTACTAGAATTATGTTGTCTGTGGCAAATTCCGTAGTTTACGGCAGATATATGCTAATCATGAATGACTTACCGATCTTTGGCGATCTTTACGATCTTTAAAAAAGAGCACGCTCTCATGCGGCAAGATCAATCACTTTTATAAGTCATATAGCCTATCTAAGATCTTAAGATCGCAGATCTTGCGATCTTATATACAAAAGTCAGGCCGACTTTTAACCAAGATCTCAACAAGCGATCAAATTATACCCTACACAACAAAGAAAAGATCTCCATACTCACACTGATCTTTACGCACAAAACCCTTATTTACGCCCAACAAACAGCATACAATCCTATGATCTTTGGCACTCCCCGCGATCTCAACTTTCATTATTTACCGCTACTTTACTAGCCACGATCGTCACAATCTTAAGATCTCAAGAAACCTTACTTAAGATCTCGACTTTCAATATTCACCGCCACTTTACTAGCCACGATCGCCACAATCTTAACTTCTCAAAAAACCTTACTTAAGATCTCAGCCCTTTCTAAGATCTTAAAAAACTTAACAATGGCCTAAAAACGCCATCCTCAGAGTTTGCTAAGGGAGAACATTGCCTCAGCTACAACTAAACAATCTTACATATCGTCAATAACAAAAACAGAAAGATCACCGATCGCCACTTTAGCGACTCATTTCATCAAGATAGCGGGCTACACCTTAAGATCCATACCTTAAAATCTATGCCTTAAGATCCATCCTCTCCAATAGCCTTAATAAGGCTCGATTACAGCACTACTATCTATAAGATCTTACAAGGCACTTGACGATTAGGCTGCAGCATAATTGCAATGTGAGCAAACAAACGCTGCTCAGTTCATGATGACAAATATCAAAGTGCCTACATATTTCTTAGCACGTATGTCTGAGATCAAACTAATGCTATGAATCTAGTACTCATCTTCAGAAAGCTCACGTTTCATACGCTCAAGAGCTTTAATTGACGATGCAGGAGAAAAACCTCGACGAGTTAGGTAAGCAAGCGCCTTATTACGCTGAGCATAATCTAGTTCGATCATTGAATACTTCTTTACTAGTGCCTCATAAGCAAGATCATCCCAATCAACCTCGGCTATTTGATCTGAGACTAATGAAAGATCAGCCCCTTTTCTCATAGCCTCATAGCGCAGCTTATTAGGTCCATATAAAGCAAATTGCATATGGCGAACGAGCATCTCTGCATAGCGCTCATCACTCTGATAGCCATTTTCCACGCATTTTGTTAAAGCCTCATCTACAGCCTCTTGTGTGTAATGGCGTAAGGCTTTTTGCTCTAACTCACTTTGTGAGTGTTCTCTCTTAGCAAGTAAACCTACCATGTAATTGAGGGCATTAGCTGCACTAGCATCAGGCTCTTTTTCCTTAGCGGATGCTCCTTTTTTAGCGCAATATGATCTTTTCTGCCACATAGTAAATGATCTTCCTTAGGGTAAAACTAAAAAAGAAAGCTGCTCGAACTTCACGCATATAAGCGCTCTATACCCTGTGCAGCTGTTGTTCTCATAATACATAAGATAAATACAGCAACGGCAGCCATACCCAAAGCATCAGCAAAATGCTGCAGCTAAGGCTATGACTGCCGTTGAGAAGAATAAGTGCCTTAAAAGCTTTTTAAAATAGCGCTTTATGCTGTTTTAAAAGAGCTCGTGCAAGGCTTGAGATAGGCTACTTTGTACAAGTAATCCGAGGTTTTGCATGACTATGCTTAACCAAAATCTCAAGCTGCTAGAGGTAGGCACATTCTTTAAAATTAGAGATCTTCAGGAATCTCGTTTATGAGCTCTTCATCCTCAAGATCCAGAGGTGGTAAATCATCCATATCTGCATCTGGAGCTGGCTCTGACTCAGTACCGATCTGCAGATCATCTTCGTAGTCTGAGTTCTCCTTGAAGTGCTTACGAATCTTGGCCTCGAGCTCATCAGCAACTTCTGGGTGCTCATCTAAGTAGCGGATAGCATTTGCCTTACCCTGGCCAATCTTATTGCCATTGTATGCAAACCAAGCACCGGTCTTCTCAACAAATTTGCACTGCACGCCAAGATCTAATAACTCGCCATTCTTGGAAATACCGTAGCCAAAGAGAATCTGGAACATTGCGGTCTTGAATGGAGGAGCAACCTTATTTTTAACAACCTTAACCTTGGTCTCATTACCAATAACAGTCTCTTTCTCCTTAATTGGAGTGGACTTACGGATGTCTAAACGTACAGAAGCGTAATACTTAAGAGCATTACCACCAGTAGTGGTTTCAGGGTTACCAAACATCACACCAATCTTCATACGTAACTGATTGATGAAGATAACCATACAGTTAGACTGCTTAACAATACCAGTGAGCTTACGTAAAGCCTGAGACATTAAACGAGCCTGCAGACCAACGTGGTTGTCACCCATATCACCTTCAATTTCTGCCTTTGGTACTAAAGCAGCAACTGAGTCAACAACGATAAGGTCAATACCACCAGAACGAACTAAGGTCTCACAAATATCTAAAGCCTGCTCGCCAGTATCTGGCTGAGAAATCAGCACGTCATCGATCTTAACGCCAATCTTACGAGCATAAATTGGGTCAAGAGCATGCTCTGCGTCGATGAAGGCGCAGACTAAGCCCTGCTTTTGAGCGCAGGCAATGGTCTCTAAGGTTAAGGTGGTCTTACCTGAAGATTCTGGGCCAAAGATTTCAATAATACGGCCCATTGGCAAACCGCCAACGCCTAATGCCAGATCAAGAGTTAAAGAACCAGTTGATACTGCCTGGATCTCCTCAAGCTCGCCCTGGCCAAAACGCATAATGGCGCCCTTGCCGAACTGACGCTCAATGTGCTCCATTGCAGCCTCAATCGCCTTAAGCTTTTTAGGATCTGCGGTTAAGTTAGAAGCTAATTTGCTGCTTGAAGTAGCACCTGATTCCTTAGCTTTGGTCTTAGTTGCGACTGCCATAAGACATCTTCCTCAATTCGGGTTTCACATATACTGTCAGTAAGTATACTCAGTGACTAAGTGATTGTAAACAGATATTTTAAATTGCGAGTATATTTTTTAAGTGTACTTGTTCATATATAAGCATTTTATTCTTAGCAAATGTAGCTATATATAAAATTGATCTATAGGCTATTGCATGGGAATATAGCTAGTTTAATGAACAGGACGCTTTCATCGCCCGCACTATTAAATGTATATAAAGTATACTTTATATCCTAGCATGTTTAAATTTATATGCTAGTTATATGATGACAACAAAATCATCGTTAAAGTAACTACCTTAGCAGCACAGATTATAAAGCACTACTAAGCACTCATACGCACTGCTGCGATCTTAAAGATAAATTTTGCCCTGTGCTAAGTCAGCAGCACGAACTGCAACATCAGCATACATCTACTCTTATATATCTATATGTGAAATGATAGCTGATAAATTTAACTAGCTTACTATGCTATATCCCGCCTCTTGCAGCGATTTAGAGGCACTTAAAGTAAGTAAGCCATTTAATGCCTCACAAACGGTGCTTTGGCGAACTTGTTCACGATCGCCGTTAAATAGATGTCGTTTTACAAAGCAGTGTTCATCACAGCGACGTTTAAAAGCTATATAAACTGTACCGACCGGCTTTTCTTGAGATCCGCCTGTAGGGCCTGCGATACCTGTTACTGCTACTGCAATATCAGCATCAGATCCCTTAAGTGCACCCTTGACCATCATACATGCCACGATCTCACTCACGGCCCCATAAGAGCCTAATGCCTCTTCACTGACACCGAGCATCTCCATCTTTGACTTATTAGTATAGGTAATGAAAGAGCGATCAAACCAAGCTGACGAGCCTGATACTGCTGTTATAGAGGCACTAATAAGTCCACCAGTACAAGACTCTGCAGTTGCAAATACATGCTTATGTAAAGCGTAGTCTTGAGCAAACTGCTCTGCAAGCTTAATAGTATTATCCATCCCCAACCTCTTGTTCGTGAACCTTGTGTACAAGATAGCTCTTAACGCTCTTTTGCTCGTTATACAGCTATCATCGTCAACTACCATCTTATAACTTACAGACATCAATTAGATCTTGTTGCAACAAAACAGTATAAAAAGCGCATTTATCTTAGCGTTTGAGATAATTATCCCACTTTCCGTGCATATTAAAGAATCTGTGACAAAATACACCCCGTCTATTGTTAGTTTGATCAAGAAAGTGAACAACTGCATAGCCAGTAACTAGCTTACTTGAGATAAACAGCAAATATTTCCGCACTTAATTACAAAAGTATAAGTGCGATTTGATTGTTTTAGTTTCTAAGGCGGTAATCATGTCTGATGTTAGCAATGTAGCCTCTTTGACGCCTATGATGCGTCAGTACTTCGAGATCAAGCAACAGTACCCAGACACTTTAGTGTTTTATCGGCTTGGAGACTTTTATGAGCTCTTTCATGACGACGCTAAAGTCATCTCTGACTTATTAGATCTGACTTTAACTCGTCGTAATGATGTGCCAATGGCAGGTGTTCCATTCCATGCTGCCGATGGCTACATCGCAAGACTCATTAAGCTTGGTAGATCTGTAGTCATCTGTGAGCAGGTCGGTGACAGAGCCACTACCAAGGGCATGATGGAGCGTAAGGTAAGTCGTATTATCACTCCTGGTACTGTCACCGATGAAGGTATGGTACCTGAGCGTGAAGAGAACATCATTGCCTGCATATTTGAGCAAAAGGGTGTCTTTGGTCTATCACATTTAAACATTAGCTCTGGCAAATTTGTCGCTAGTGAATATCAGTCTCTTGCAGATTTAAGTGTAATGCTCTCAAAACTCTCTCCTGCTGAGTTGTTATACCCTGAGCGTTTCACTTACTACAAAGATATTCAAAATATTCTTTGTCGAAAGGCCCTACCACTATGGGACTTTGATTACGACAATGCAGTGACAGCCTTGTGCAAGCAATTTAACACCATGAGTCTTAATGGCTTTGGTGTTGATAAATTACATACCGGTATCTGTGCAGCTGCGGCTTTGATTAACTACGTTAAAAGCACGCAAAACACTAATCTTGAACATGTTAGAGCTATCTCCTTAGAAGAGAGCAACTCTCTTGTAATAATTGATAGAGCTGCACGTAAAAACCTTGAGCTTACCGAAAGCCTATCTGGTGAGCTGCGTGGCTCCCTGCTTGGAGTTTTAGATAAAACTTCAACTGCCATGGGTTCACGTCTGCTTAGAAACATGCTGTTAAACCCACTGCGCAATAATACTGAAATTGAAGGCCGTCTAGATTTAGTCGAGGCCTTAGCGCATGCTAACAAACGCTTTGAGCTTAGCGAGTTACTCTCCTCTATTGGTGATCTAGAGCGTATCGTAGCTAGAATTGGATTACGCTCAGCAAAACCTCGCGATCTGTCTACCTTACGAGACTCCCTCTCTTTACTTCCAGATCTAAAAGAACTGCTACGTACCTGCGTACAGCAGACTAGCGATGCAGACGCACAATCTAGTGAATACGAAAACACTGACAATAGCAATGCCACAGCACCAGCATGTGCTGACACCGTATCAGCATCGGACGATGTAACTACCTCAGAAGAAGTTGCACCGGACACTTGCTCAGCAAAAGACACCATAAATTCAGGCACAAAGAACGACAAATATCGCGACATACTTATCAATAAGGCCGAAATGCTGCCAAAGCTAGATGAAGTTTACGAGCTGCTTAAAAAGGCTATTGCCGAAATGCCTGCCTTATTAGTGCGTGATGGCGGTGTGATTGCCTCTGAGTATAGCCCTGAGCTCGATGAACTTAGAGAACTGCAGTCCGGATCTGAGCGTATTCTTATGAAGATCGAGGAGCGCGAGAAAGAGCGTACCGAAATAAGCTCCTTAAAAGTTAGATTTAATAACGTTCATGGCTTCTATATCGAGGTATCTAAATCTAACTCAGATAAGGTACCAGCTGACTATATCAGACGACAGACTCTTAAAAACTCTGAGCGCTACATCACTCCTGAACTTAAAGAGCTCGAAGATAAAACTCTTTCAGCTAAAACAAGAGCATTGTTGCTTGAAAAAGAGCTCTACGATCAAATTGTAGAGGAACTCATTAAGCACCTGCCAGATTTAAGTGCCTTTGCTCATAATGTAGCTGTTATTGATACTGCACTGTCTTTAGCTAAGTGTGCACTTGAGCATCATTATGTTCGCCCTGAACTTAGCAGCGACAACATCATTAAGATTGAGCAAGGTCGTCACGCTGTAGTTGAAGCGATCAGTGATACCCAATTTATTGCCAATAGTTTAGAACTCTCTCCTGAGCGTAACTTAGCAGTGATCTCTGGACCTAATATGGGCGGCAAATCGACCTTCATGCGCCAAGTAGCCTTGATTGCCATCATGGCGCGTATTGGCTCATTTGTGCCGGCCAAGTCAGCAATAATTGGTGATATTGACCGTATCTTCACCCGTATTGGAGCATCTGATGATCTGTCATCAGGCCGTTCTACATTTATGGTGGAAATGGAAGAGACTGCTACCATTCTCAACAACGCAACCGATCTATCCTTGGTGATTATGGATGAGGTTGGTAGAGGCACATCTGGCGCTGAAGGCTCTGCTATTGCCGAGGCTATAGTGCAGTATCTGGCTAAAGACATTCATCCTAAGACTATGTTTGCCACTCACTATGCTGAGGTCACCACTTTAGTAGAGCTCTACCCTAACGCCTTTAATCTTTGTTTCAACGCCAAAGAATTCAATGGCAAGATTGTCTTCCTCTATCAAGCAGAAAAGGGCAGACAATCAAGATCATTCGGCATTGAGGTAGCACAGCTTGCAGGCGTTCCAGTAAAGATCACCAAAAAGGCAATTGGCTTCTACATCGCCAGAACCAAGGAGCTCGATAACGCCAACATCTTTACTCCACCACTGTTAGCCACTAACGATTTAGGTAATTTAGACAACGACACAGGATCAGAGAATGCTCCTGAATCTCAAATAGCAGATGCAAAACAGAAACAGGCAACCTTAGAGGCAAAACTCATCGAAGCCCAAGCCCAAGCTGCAGCACTTCAAGATGAACTGTCCAAAGCCCAAAGCCTCATGCAGTCCATCAAAGAAATTGACCTTAACAGCCTAACCCCACTTCAGGCCCTAAACACTTTGAGCTCTCTCAAAGAAACCCTCACCGCTAAAAACTAAGACATCATTAATCCCGTCACCATACACGGCACAGGACATCGTCCTGTGCCTTTGTATTTCTAAATAACAAGAGAATTGTATTTTACACGTACAAAACTTGCTAAACCCTAAGCTCACCATATACCGATTAGCAAGTGTTGCCACCAAATACACGGATCTTTATTTCTCTTCTGGGAATTTAAACCCCGACTCTTCCGAATACTCCAAGACAGTTTGAACCTTACTAAAATCAATGTCTGGTAGTTTTGAAAAATCGGTAATTTCGTTACCCGGATCCATACCCATTTTCTCGAGCATATGAGTTACCGGCTTTTCTGAACCAGCCCAAGAATAATGAATTTCATCAGAATAAATTGACAAACCATTAATGAATAAATCACATTTACCTTCTGAGCAATAATTATAAGGCTCTATATAAACAATTTCTGCCAAACTATTGTCTGTCTTTCTTAATGCAGAAACGTGATTGACTGCATCCTTTAATACTTCATTAATATGTTTATGTATGTATTCAGTTTGCGATAAATATAGTTTTGGCAATATATCAATAACTTCTGAATTACAAGTCTTAATGAATAAAGCCAATTCAGAGCTCATCGACTGTTTATCACCTAAAATGAAGACCTTTCTGCCTTTAAAATCATATGCAACTTTTAGTATAGAGTTGAATAGTAGTTCCTTATAGTTACTGATATCCACAGTAATAGACTCATCTTCAGTTGATATAAGCTTATCTTTTATCTTTGCACCTGGATATTTATTTACTGTCTGATATAAGCTCCAGTTCTGTATAAAAACAATTGGAGCTTTTGGATAATAATCAGATAATGATTTAGTCATTTTATATAGTAAATTGCAATTCTTTTTTTCCCAATGATCTGAATAATATCCTGCAATTGAAAAACAGCCAGAATTTGCATTTACAATAAAAGGAATGTTTCTAGCAGCTAATGCTGACACTGTCTCATGCGCAAAACTATCTCCTTGAATAAGGAGCATAGGCTTTCTACTATTTACTAGCAATGCCAAATCAATTTTAAAGCCGTCCCCACCTATTTTTTCGTAAGTTTCTATGATTTCAGATTTTACTTTATACGATGGTCTATATATATCGGACAGATAAACAATAAAAACACAGCACATATATAAAATTAGAAAACCATATCCATAATTTCTGCGTTTTTCAACTGTATAATGCAAAGCAACAGACAAAAGAAATATTATTACAGTTAATGCAATTAAATTATCATGAAAACCAAAAATATAAGCCAAAACAAGAACTGGCCAGTGGACTAAATATAAAGCATATGACCACAGGCCAATCTTTTGAAATACTACATTTCTTAAGAGAGAATTTTGATTATTTGATGCTATGCAAAGCCAAGTTCCAAGCATAGGAAGAAGCATCCATGCAGTAGGCCACCCATTCTTATCATCAACTACTGCAAATGATATACAAAGAATCAATAATCCTAAAGCTTCTAAATATTTAGAGCAAAATGGTGAATATGTACTTAGATCCTTTTGCTTAAAAAGCGATTTAAAAATAGCACTAAGAGGACAGAAATAAGCAAGAGATCCGACTAAAAGCTCTGAAGCTCGTGATGGCAGCATATAATATGATTTTAATGGGTCAAACTCTGTCCAAACTATGCCTGATATTAAGCTTAAAATTACCAGTGCAGAACATATATATGGAGCCTTATTTGATGCTAGAAATTTTTTTATTAAAAGAAGCAGTATTGGATAAAAGATATAGAATTGCCACTCAATAGATAAGGACCAAGTATGTAAAAACAAGTGACTCAAATCACCGCTGTCAAAGTATCCAGTTTCTTTAGCGAATCTAAAATTAGATATAAATCCAAGAGAAACTTCGGCTTCCCTTGTTAATCTATGATATGCCTCAGCATTAAAAGTAAAATATCCTATTATTGTGGTTATTAAAACTACAACAAAAAGTGCAGGACAAATTCGTTTTGCACGCTTCTTATAAAAGTCCCACAGCGAAAAACTATTGTTTTCTAGCCCTTTAAAAATAATCTTTGTCATCAAAAATCCTGAGATAACAAAGAAGATATCTACACCTAAGAAGCCTCCAGGAAGAGCAATAATTGAGTCATCAAATATATGCCCTATATGAAAAATTGTTACTGCAAGTACGGCAATAGCTCTAAGCCCAGTAATATCAGATCTTAAATTGGTACTCATTAGCTTATGACTCTTAAAACACTACTGACAAAATTTAAATCATCAGAGATACTGTAAAGATACAATAAATTTGATTTTTAATCATAACATGTTCAAATTTTGATTATTTATCAGTTTTAGTACAAATAAAAAAATAAGGCAGATTATATAATCTGCCTGATTGGTTAACCCCGTCCTATCCTTAAGATAGTAAATAAATTATTATATGCAATATAGATCTTGCTTATTTAGGAAGATAGCTAACTGGGTTTACTGACTGACCACGGTAGCGGATTTCAAAGTGCAGACGAGTTGATGCTGCATCAGTGTTACCCATACGAGCAATGTGCTGACCACGCTTTACCTTTTGACCTTCCTTAACCAGCATTACGTCATTGTGCGCATATGCTGAGAGGTACTCATTATTGTGGTTGATAATGATGAGGTTACCGAAGCCACGCAGAGCGTTACCAGAGTAAACAACCTGACCGTCAGCAGCAGAGAGAATTGCCTGGCCACGGTTACCAGCGATATCAATACCCTTATTGCCCGTTTCTGCAGTTGAGAACTGCTCAATGACTTTACCAGTTGTTGGCCATGACCAAGTTACACCTGCAACTTTTCTAGTCTTGGAGTTAACAATTGGAGTCTGTGCATTTACTGGAACCTTTTGAGTTTGAGTTTGAGTAGTGGTTACAGTAGTTGCAGGCTTGCTATTGCCCTTTTGAGTTGTTGTGGTAGTGGTTGTCGTGGTGGTAATTGAGGTACCAGCCTGAGCAGTAGTGCTTTGAGGCTGACCTGCTACTGGCACTGAAGTGCCAGCCTTATTAGGAGCAACACCTCCGCCTGCATCAGCACGTGACAGAAGAATCTTCTGGCCTAACTTAAGATTATATGGAGGCTCTAAATTGTTAACGCCTGCTAAGAAAGACACAGACTGATTATTCTTACGTGCAATGGAGTACAAAGTGTCGCCTCTTTGCACGATGTAGCTAGGTGCCTCTTGAGCCTTTAAGTTAAGCACTAGCACTTGGCCTAAAGCTAAGTTGTATGGTGGAGTAATATTGTTGATCTTGGCTAAAGAGTGATAATCGAGGCCGTAGCGGAATGCAATTGAGTAAAGAGTGTCACCCTTAACTACAGTGTAACGATCTGGGCTATTTAAACCACCGCTAATTGCACTTTGAGTAGCTGGAGTAGCAGCAACATCTTTATTGGCTGCTTCACTATCAACCAATAACCAATTGCCAGAGGCTTCACTAGGCTTTGGCTGAGGCTCTTGAGCTACTGTTTGGCTAGACACTGTAGTAGAGCTAGAGTACACAGGTTCATCTGGTACACCACCAATTAAGGTAGCGCCACCGTTATTAACCTGCGGAGCAGGAGCAGGAATTGGGGCTGGCGTTGGTGCCGGTGTCGGATTGTAAACAGTAGTTGTTTCGTATACAGGAGTCTCTACAACAGCACTGTCAGTCACAACAGGAGCAGGAGCCGAATTTGTAACACCGCCTTCATAAATACCATTATTGCCCATAGTGGTAACTGGGCCGGTTCCACGATTGACTGTAGTTTGTCCTGATGAGGTCTTGGTGATATCAACAACACGGCCTGAGTGGCTGTAATTCTGATTTGAAGTCTCACATCCTGTAACTAAGGATACTAACAGAGACATTACCATCATATTCATAACTGTGTACTTCACAAAAAACCAACCTCTACTGTAAACAGACGCACACTGTAGATTTTTATCCATGAGCACCATAAGAATAGCCCATGTATAAAACACACCAGATCTCATCCAATTAAGGCTATACCTTTGGCAAGACCAATAGTTATGGAATGACATCCATAACTATAAGTTCTATGCATACACTTTACATGAGATTCACATAAGATTCCATGACTAAGCTCATCTGCTCAAAGCTTAACTACACGATCATCTTATATGCGATGTAAACCACGACTAAAGCAACGCATGCCCAGCCAATAATATCAATATAGCGACTGATCGCCTTCTCCATACGCTCACCACCAAACTTGATGATGCCAGCTTCAAGGAAGAAGCGCATGCCACGACCAACTAAGGACACTAAAACAAAGTTAATGATTGTCAGCATACCTGACGAGCCAGTAGCCGCAACGCTTTCTGCAGCAACCACACCTGTTGTCACTGCAATGACCTTATATGGTACAGGAGTGAATGCTCCAACAAAAATCATCAGAATACCGTACTCCATGATAAACCAATTGCGTACGGTGGCCATGGATTGCTCATAATTGAGCCATTTGATGAGATCTGCAATATAAGGATCGTAAATAAAATAACCTAGATAGTATCCAACCACCGCACCGGCAACTGAAGTTGCAACAGTGACAGTTGCATAATGCCAGGCTCTGTTTGGTCGCGCCAAACACATAGGAGCTAGCATTACATCAGGCGGAATTGGCCAAAAAATAGACTCAATAAATGAGTTAATAGCTAAAAACCATGGGGCTTTCGGGTGCTTTGCTAATTTGATGCATAACTCGTAAAGGCCCGAAAAAAGATTTAGTTTCACAAACTTGCCCTGTAATTAAGGTAAACAAATGAAGATATATGCCAACATCAGCTGCATTAGCATATAGCAAGCGCATACTCTTAACAAAGACTGTGCAAGTCAGAACTAAGAGCGATTGCATACGTAAGGTAAAGCATAATTGTTCATTGCTTACGTTGTCGGCTCTGCATCATACTAAATAAGAATTAGGCTTGAATGAGAAGCACTACCGCTTCACATGCAATGCCCTCTTTTCTACCGACAAAACCAAGCTTTTCGGTAGTAGTGGCTTTAACGCTCACCTGAGATAAGTCGCATTGCAAATCACTAGCGATATTAGCTCGCATTCCTGGCTCATGCGGCATTAGTTTCGGAGCCTGTGCCATAACTGTAATATCAAGATTGCCAATCTTATAACCAGCTGCAAACATGCGTGATGCAACGTCTCTTAACAGTACTCGGCTATCAATACCCTTAAAGCTATCATCATTATCCGGATAAAGCTGGCCAATATCGCCCATAGCTAAGGCCCCTAAGATAGCATCGCACAACGCATGCAATACCACATCGCCATCAGAGTGAGCAACGAGTCCAAACTCATAAGGAACAGCCACACCTCCTAAAATACATGGCCCATCTCCACCAAAGCGATGCACATCAAATCCGTGACCAATTCTCATCTATTCACCCTATCTTTTTACTTATGTATGCTAGTGTCGAACAAACTACAAAACGCTGCTGCAATATTTTAAATGTCTACTAATCTCATGCAAGTACTTTAAACAATGAGAAAACACTCAGTACAAATCATAAGCATAAGATGAGAATGCCTGTATAGTACAAGCGTACTTAGAAATTTGGTGCACAATAAGACATTAATGCTTTTACCAATAGAAGGTCAGCAGGCTCTGTAACTTTGAAATTAAGCGGGCTGCCCTCTACAAGCATGACTTTATGTCCCTTAAGCTCCATAGCAGAAGCTTCATCAGTAATAAACTCAGGATGAGTTTTAAGCGCTTCATTTATCGCCTTGATAAGATCTTTAACTCTAAAAAACTGCGGAGTTTGTGCGCGGTACATCTTAGATCGATCAACTGTCTTACGGACATAAGGTAGCTCAACTTTATCTGCAGTTGCCTTTGATCCTTCTTTAAGTGTATCAGCAACTTTTGAGACCAAAATGCCTCCCTGATAGCCTTTGTTGAGACCATCAGCGACGCTATATAAAAGCTTTTCGATATCAAATAAAGACACTAAAGGACGTGCTGCATCATGCACCATAACCCAAGGTGTCTTAACGGCCTTAAGGCCACATATAACACTATCAACTCGTTCTTTACCACCAGGAACAGTCACAACCCTATTAAGATCGCCCAAGCAGGTAAACTTGAAGTATTCATCTTCAGGACTTATTACCACAATTACTCTTCGCACGTAAGGGCTTACTAAAAGCTTGAGAACAGTGTGCTCTAAAATACACTTATCATCGAGTTTTAAATACTGCTTAGGTACTGCACTTCCCATGCGCTTACCCACACCTGCAGCAACGACTACAGCATCAATAAAACCATCGTTTATCAAACTCTCGCGATCAATATGCGCATGCTCACTTGCATCACTAATATCTGCATAATCCTTATGAAGAGCACCTTTTTCAACAAGCTCACCTGGAATATGCTCTGTATTAAATGCAAATGAAACTAACTCCTGCTGAGCTATGGTTAATCGGCTTCTAGCCTCAGAAAATAATAAAACTGGTGCAGATTGCTCAGGGTTATCAGATGATTTAACTGAAGAAACATTAACTTCCGCAGTGTCACTTTCATGATATGCACTTTGCTTTTGCTTAGGCAAAACATCCTTTGCGACAAAATCATGTTCTGCATGTAAGGCCTGATCTATGCCATTCTCAAATGAAATAAGCTTACGCAAGAATAATTTGTCACTACCCTCTTGGCACATCTTGGTAAGCTTATCTACAAAGCCAGGGTACGTTAGCTCAAGCTTTTGTAGTTCACCATAACGTTCGACGGTAATGTGCTTAATCTTTTTACCAACACGCACACTACGCTTAAGATAAACATACTGGCGGCCACTACTAGGGCTTTTCACTTCAACGTACATACAACCCTCTATTTCTGATCAGGAAACTTAAATCCACTCTCCTCAGAATACTCTAGCACTGTTTGTATTTCTTTAAAATCAATATCAGGCAAGCTACTAAAGTTAGTGCGCTCCGTGCCTTTTTCAATTTCATATAACTAAATAGATTCAAAGCGCCCTTACTGCGTAACACTATAAATGGGTAAAGTTTTAAAGGACTAGTAATTAGGATCATCTAAAGCTTTGTAAGTATTTAAGATCATCACATCTTCAGGCTTAATATCAAAATATTTTGATGTAACATCAAAGCCACTACGATAAAACGGATTAGAGGTCATTTTAGTCAAGCCACAAACAATATCAAACAAGAAATCATTTGTAAAAGGCCTATCAATATTAGACCTCATAGCTTTTATTACATCTTCATTATCTTGAGCAAATATATCACTTACAGAAATCCAAAATGGGATTCTCGCCATTGTATAAGTAAAACTATCTGGAGTATGACCAACACCTAGTTCTTCTCCATGATCTGAAAAATAAACCATGGCTTTAAATGACTCATCTTTTGATACAGCGTCATAAATGAGTTTAAGAACAAAGTCGTTATACAAAATTGAATTGTCATAATCTGAATCATTACCAGGCCACTTACTAAAAGAATTTGGATAACGATGGTTATAGTTACCGTGTTGACCCATAAGATGAATTATGACTAATTTTTTATTCGCTTCACTCGATAAAGCTTTACCCAAACTGCTTATGACTACCTCATCAAAACTTTCTGTTCTCCATCCATAATCATTGTCATTCTTATTTAGCCAAAATTGATTATCTGAGGCATTTGCAATGATAGTTTGAGGCACTTCAGCAAAACCAAAACGTGATTGATTGCTGATCCATGTAGTTTCAAAACCATATGCATTAGCTATCTCGACTATGGACGGCACTTCACTCGCTGACTTCGTTGCTTGATCTTTCAAAGATGCAGAAGTTAATGCTAAAGATAATGAGGCTGTGGTGGTTACGCTACTAGAATATGGCTTCTCAAATAAAATGAAGTTTTTATTATTCTTTTGACTAGATTGCCAAGGAGTTGTGTTTCGTTCGTATCCATAAACGGACATATGATCACGAGTTAAACTTTCCCCTATAACAACTACAAATAATCCATCCTCACAAATATGATCGGATAGATTCAAATTATCAAGCATATTAGCTCTTGCAGCTACTGCCTCTTTAAAATCCTTTTGTTGAATCCAAGTCTGAATAGCAGCAAAATAACTGTTATATGTTACTCTTAAGTTTAAGTTATATAAAACTGCGCAACCGATTATTATTAATATTACTGTTGATATATATGAAAGTTGTTGAGTATTAATTATCCTAGAATTAATATAAAACGCGCTCAAGAATACAATAGGAGAGCAGATTAGTATGATAAAGCATGCAACATACCCAAGCATCCCCTGGCTAATAACAAATTCATATGCTTCAATTATGTTAGTCTGAAACAATGCAGTTATAGCCGCACCAGAAGGACCAGATCCATAATTAAATGCATAAGCAGTCACCATTATAAAGTGAATAAATAATAACGTTACAAGCAGTGCATTAATTGATGCCGCAAATACCCTTAGATATGAATTTGCTATATTCGAAATAGTAATTGAAATAACGGTAAACAAGGCTGCAAAGATAAGCGATGCCATATTTCCGTCAGTTACAATCTTAGCAAACGTCTTATAATCATATCCAGTAAATTGTAATGACGTTGATAATAAATAAGTTGGGATTATTATAATCACATATATTAACGCATATATAGAATATATCGTTCGCAACTTTGCACAAATATAAAAGACTAGTGTTAAAAAGATAGCGGTAGAAATACTGTGCCCTGCAATACCATAAACCCTGCTATATGAGCCTAGTAATAAGAAGTTTGAACCGATAATAAGAGAAGCACAAAAAGCAAATAAAAGCGCAGCTCTTTTATAATTTAGAATTTTAAAAACTGACAAATTGTTTACTAACATAGGGCGCGTGCTAATTACAGCAATTAAATATTAATTTTAATAAATATTCATTGAGCGAATCTTTTCATCAGTAGCAAGAACTCTATAGAACCGCTCATTTGGTTTTATTAAGCCGAGTTCACTTCTAGCTAGCTCTTCTACTGCAATAGATCCTTGCATAAGGTCATTAATTTGATCTGCAATATCTTGATTTTTTTGTTGTAACTGAAGTGTTAATAACTGCTCTTTTTCTAATTGTTTTTCAACTTCTTTATACTTTTGAATTCCATTGTGACCAAAATATATGTCGTATACAAGAAAACAAGCTATAGCAAAAAGAACTAGCGAAACGAGTCTCATAGAAGCTCCGTAACGTTAACTGCTGCATATAAAAGAGTATATTCAATACGCATCTAACATAATACTCATTTTCTGTATATACAATAAAGGCGCTAGCATAGCTTCGCGCCTTTATTGTAGTTTAAACTAAACAGTAGTACTTAGCTTATGAATGCTGTTCCTGATACTTCTTAGCTGCAGCAATGAAGCCCTTGAATAATGGATGGCCTTCACGAGGGTTTGAAGTAAACTCTGGATGGAACTGAACACCAACATACCAAGGGTGGCTAGGCACTTCAACAATCTCAACAAGCTTATTGTCAGTAGATAGACCTGCGATATTTAAGCCGCAATCAGTAAGTTTGGAGATAAGAGTATTGTTAACCTCATAACGATGACGGTGACGCTCTACAATGTCATCCTTTCCATAAAGCTCGCGAACCTTTGAGCCCGCCTTAAGGTGACAAAGCTGTGCGCCTAAACGCATAGTACCACCAAGATCTGATTGATCAGAACGCTTTTCAACATTGCCATCCTCATCAATCCACTCGGTAATCAAGCCTACAACAGGGTAAGGAGTATCCTTATTAAACTCTGTAGAGTTAGCATTATCAAGATGTGCTACGTTACGAGCATATTCAATGATAGCGACCTGCATGCCTAAGCAAATGCCGAGGTACGGAATATTGTTTTCACGAGCATAGCGTGCTGCAATGATCTTGCCTTCTACACCACGAGAACCGAATCCACCTGGAACTAAGATAGCATCAATACCCTGCAGTAACTCCTCGCCACGTGATTCAACATCTTCAGAGTCAATATATCGAATGTTAACTGATAACTGATTCTTAAGACCACCGTGCTTTAAAGCCTCGTTGATTGACTTATATGCATCTGGGAGCTCAATGTACTTGCCAACCATACCAATAGTGACTTCACCAACGGTATTAGCCTGCTGATAGAGAACATGCTCCCACTCGCTAAGATCGGCTTCTTTGCACTCAATATTAAAGCGATCAACAATAAACTGGTCTAAGTATTGGCTCTTTAATAAGGCTGGAATCTTGTAGATGGAATCAACATCCTTAAGCGAAATAACTGCACGCTCCTGTACGTTACAGAACATTGCAATCTTATGACGCTCATGACCAGGAATGACGCGATCTGAACGGCAAATAAGGATGTCTGGTTGAATACCAATAGATAGCAGCTCTTTGACAGAATGCTGCGTTGGCTTAGTCTTAACCTCGCCAGAAGTCTCAAGATATGGGACTAAGGTAAGGTGCATGAACAGAGCATTCTCACGGCCAATCTCTACAGCTAATTGACGAATAGCTTCTAAGAAAGGTAATGACTCAATGTCGCCTACAGTACCACCGATCTCGACAATTGCGACCTGATTTCCCTCTGCACCAGCAAGGATTCGCTCCTTAATTGCATTGGTAATGTGAGGAATAACCTGAATAGTAGCACCAAGATAATCGCCACGACGTTCCTTACGAATCACATCTGAGTAGATACGACCAGTAGTGAAGTTATTGCGATGAGACATCTTTGTACGAATAAAGCGCTCATAGTGACCTAAATCAAGGTCGGTCTCTGCACCATCCTCGGTAACAAACACTTCACCATGCTGAATAGGACTCATAGTACCAGGGTCAACATTGATGTATGGATCAAGTTTCATCATGGTTACTTTGATACCACGAGCCTCCAGAACAGCTGCTAATGATGCAGCTGCGATGCCCTTACCAAGGGAGGAAACTACGCCGCCAGTAACGAAAATCAACTTTGCAGAAGAAGGTGTAGCAGACATGAACAGCTCCGTTGTTGTTGCTAAGTACAATCTTGCATTATAACACAACCGTGCTAGCACAACTGAAATGAAGAGTTGATCACAAAAATTACTTTCATTGCCTTTGCATTGACTAAATATCTATGAGTTATAAATATTTAGTTAATTACTAAAGAAATTAATACTTGCTAGACCTAAT
>Tim_p2__coassemble_482_pt1 | contig 21939 bp, 10 predicted proteins | sample Tim_p2__metabat2_low_PE_034 | metagenome-assembled genome bin Tim_p2
TGAGACTTAGGCAAAGAGTCGCTTGTCGTTAAACTCGACCTTTTGCTTTAGCGCTTGCTCAATATAGGCCTTAACTAAATTGTAATGCTCGTCATGCGCAGCCTTCTTGTTGACCTGCATGATCTTATCGGCCTCTTGAATGGCTAAATGGATTTTCTCCATAGCACTGTGCAGATCGCTCTTGCTCAGCTCCTTGTTAGTAAACTCGCTTAAATCAGTGGTATTAGCACCGCAGCTGAAGAATACCGGCATACGCACTGGAGCGTTGATGTTGTATTCCTTAACTGCAGCATCGAGTTTGTTAACTAAACTTGCAGCCTGCTCTTCATTGCAATCTGGGAGCAAACAGACGATCTCATCACCGCTAATACGGATAAGCTCACTTGGCATATCGATAACGCTGTTAATCAAGATCGCAGCCGAGCAGAGCAGTCTATCGCCAACGGTATGGCCTAAATAATCATTGTAGGCTTTAAGTGCAGTGACATCAGTAAAGATCACACTAAGCTGGCCACGGGTATTGGCGATGATCTCAGGTAAGTGTGTGGTCAGATAAGTACGATTCTTAAGACCAGTTAAGATGTCAGTAAACACCTTGCTCTGCAGGTTCTCATAGCCCTCAATAACACGGTTAATGTCGATGTTAATACCTAAAATACGGGTAGCTAACTTCTGATCATTACGTGCGATGACGGTACCGATGGACTTAGTCCAAATGTATGAACCATTGCGGCAGCGTGAGCGATATAAGAACTCAAAGTTGTCTCCATGAGCTTCAGAGAGTACTAAGCGACTTTGCTTTTTAAGCACTTCCTTATCGTCTGGATGTACAACAGTGCGATGCCAATTGTATCTGATGGCTTTAGCACGTGGATCATCAGGCTTATAGCCAAGCATTGAGTAGTAGTTAGAGCCAAAGACGCATTCACCAGTGCTAGTAAGCCAGTCAAAAGAGGCAGATTCAGCAGCAACGTGTGGCAGCATAGCAAACAGGTATGAAGCTACACGGGTAAAGGTCATAGTAATATGGCTTAAACATTCACCCTCAAATAAGGCATTAAGCTTAATGTAAATCTTTGAGCCTGCATCTTTGCCATGAGTTAAGAAGACAGCAAAAGAGGCGCGATCACGAGAGTGCTCACCTGGCAGGTAGACTGAGTCATAACGCCGATACAAATTGCCATTAGAGTGAGTCAGCTCTAAATGCGACTTAGCTACTTCGGTACACTTAGTCTCAGGCATGATAGCCGTAGGATCTTGAGCCTTAGAAGGTCGAGGAGTTACACCAAAGAGACCAAATCTAAAGCCTAGATTGCTCTTTGGCTTATTATTATTAGTCTGCTTACTGTTTAAATTCTTTGAGGTAAGTGCTGAGTATTGCATGTTAGATGCAACACTATCGAAGTTTACTGGTAGCGCATCATTGGAAGTGTAGTTAATCTTCGCATGATGGCCAGTCACAAAGTTAGTGCCATAAACAGAGTTATTTTCGGTACTCTTGTGCTCAATCGATGGCATATTTTCATATGGACCATTGTGGAACAGAGTATCGAAGATATTGGCATTGCTCTGAGTGTTTGAGTTCTTTGCGCTATCGCTAGTATCAGCAGGCTCACTAATCGCATCGATTAAGCTAGTGGCGATAGATTCTGATCGAGCTTTAATCTGACGAATCTCGTGCACTGGGCAGCCAATAGCATGCAAAAGTTCGTTTGGATCGTCAATAATAGGCTTAGCTGCAGGACCACCTGCAAGATCTTCAACGGTCAGATCATCCACGCCGCCACTGGTGCTGTACTCAGGATTATCCTCAGTATATGGGCATACATTGTTGCCATGAGCAAGGCATGGATTGATAAATTCCTTATTGGTGTCGCGTAAGGTACGAGTATAAGCAAAGATCTTATGGGTAACTTCACGGCCTAAGATGCGCAATACTGATCTTGGCGATACCCATGTAGATATAAATGACGGATCAAGATCCAAGATGGCGACAGCATGCTTATCGAGGAAGAAGCCACGCTTACGTATATCGTAGATACCAAAACCAGGGAAGGTGATATTACGATCAAAGCTGTACTGAGCCCTCATGCCTGTCTCAAGACGCTTTTTGCTGCTAGTACTACTTGATGCAGCATTATCGTCTGACGCGGCATTATTGTCTTTATCTTTGTTCTTGCTATCGCGACTGGTGCGCTTATCTTTGGTACTTGAGAAGCGCTTGGCCTTTTCTAAGGCACGCTTACGCTTTTCACTTAGTATACCGTTTTCGTTTTGACGAGCGTTCAGTGCAGTTTGTACGGTATGGTAAACCGAGGATGAGTCAGGGTTTTCGTTAGCAATACCGATGGATGCTGTAATACCGGAGTTATCACCAAGTCCATTAATGAGATCACTAAGGCAATTGATGTCGCTTTGCAAAACAGCAGGGGCGGTAGTGTTGCTAGTTATATCCTCATCATAAAGTGGACAAGTATCAACAAGCTGCTCAACTATAGGCTCAACATCAATGCTAGCTTTGCTATCTAATAAAGAGGTCAGTGGCTTATTGGTACCATAGACAGAACTATGAGCATAGTCATATGGCTTTATAACTTCCACCAAGCTTGCCTGATTGCAAACTCCAGCAGCACATGAGTCAGCATCAGTGCTGCTTGAGCTTTTGCATGCATGGGCAGCATTATTTTCGCATGAAGAGCTAGAGGCGCTAGCACATGATGTGCTAGAGGCGCTAGCGCATGAAGAATTCGAGGTGTTGACGCTGCTAGAGCTAGCGCAGCAATGGTCTTGGATGGCTTGTGCGGGCGCTTTTATGGTAATGGAGCTTGGGTTTTGAGAGTCAATAGCTAAGCGCACGGCCTTATCTGAGGTCGTGTCATGACTGCTTTGAGCATTATCGCTTTGCAAAGCTGTACCGTTTTGAAGGGAACAATCAACCCTCGGTACATCGTCACGTTCGTTTAAATCCGGCACTTGTGTATTGTTTGGATTCTTCTTAATCATGTCTGCCTAAAAGCTCGCTGGCATTTTTAGCATGAGTGACTAAAAGTATTACTCTGCAATCCTTCATAACCATAGACACTTAAGATCGTAAGCGATCTGTTAAGAGGTATTTGATAGTCTTACTATATTGACATATAGCAAAGAGCAAAAGCATACTCTTAAGAAAAAGTTTTATACGCCGCATGCATTGAAATGACAATGCCATGCCATTTAAACCAAAAGCTATTCTCCTAAATGCTATGAACGGCTGTTTTGCTAGTCCTAAATATAGGCGCGTACTAGCCGTTTTAGCTTATGTTGAGATCTTAAGTGAATACTCAGCTATGCCTCATTAAGATCTTTGCTGTCTGAGGGATTTGTCCTCACAAAATTGATTGTATATAAGCATGTTGCTACAAGTTTGCCTCATCAGCGCAACTTGCCTAATTTTGATGCCTGTGCTCCTGCATGCCTAGAGCAGATGTACACAGACTGAAAATTTAGGTGCCTTTAATGAAACTAACATTAGCTAGAGTATTGTATAGACTCTATTGCCTAGAACAATGATCGTTATCATAGGTTAATAATGCACTATTACTATGTATTTGCACTAGATTGATACAGAAGTTCCTAGATATATCATAACTAGATACTAAGCTGCACTCTTTTAGGCTTGAAAGTCTACATTGTAAAGCTACATCTTTAAGATAGAAGTAAGCTCAATTTGTGGAGTATAGATTGGCAAAAAAAACAGCTTGATTATGCAGTTATTTAATGAATCAAGCGTCTTTAAATTCAAAAATTCTCTACTAAAGAGCCACCTTAATCTAAGATAAATCATTAAAGATGCCTAGTTACAGTTTGCGGCAAATTAAGCCACAAACGGGCTAATTTAAACATTATAGAGTAGGTTGCAAGAGTACAAGATAGTATTTTTCTGTACTAACTAGAATTGCGATGCAGCCCACACTTACATGATATTTTTAACAAATTACATCACAAAAATTACAAGTTTTGTGAGCAATCAAAATGGCATAAAAGCCAGCAAATTAATACATGCCAAAACAGCCATGCCCACAAAAACAAAAGGCTTTGCCAAAGCAAAGCCTTTTGTAATTATGCTACAGCCAATAAATGAGCTTAGCTCATAAGAGGAGTGTAAGCTCGATTGATGGGCTTGAGCTAGATTGTGAAGCGTAAGCTCGACTGTGGAGCTTACGCTCATGTGCATTTAGCTGATTTGCTGATTAGCTGTTGTAGACGCCAAAGTGCTTCTTAGCAAAAGCAACCTTTGCTTCAACGCTCATGTTGGAGCGACGAGTGAGGGCTTCAACTAAGCGCAGACGAGGGATTAAGCCTGCGTTGTTAGCTGTCTGAATAGCCATACCAGGACGTGCATTAAGCTCAAGGAGCATTGGGCCTTTAAACTTATCGAGCACGATATCGGTACCGATATAGCCAAGACCTGACATCTCATAACAAGAGGATGCTAAGTGTAGTACCTCATCCCACTGTGGCACCTGAAGTTTATAGAGATCTTTGTTGGTGTCAGGGTGGAACTCGATTGGATCGTTATGCTGTACAGCACGTACGGCACGACCAGTACGAATATCAATACCCACACCCACAGCGCCTTGGTGCAAGTTAGCCTTACCGTCAGATGCTGCAGTTGATAAGCGCATCATACACATCACAGGGAAGCCCTGGAAAACGATAACACGAGTATCTGGCACACCTTCGTAGCTATAGCCCTCAAAGCAAGGATCAAAGTGAATGAGATCTTCGATAAGGGCGATATCTGGCTTACCGCCTAAGGAGAATAAGCCAGCTAAGATATTAGATACGTGACGACGTAAGTCATGGATGTTAATCATCTGACCAGAGGCTTTGATAAAGTACTTATCCTCACGGCCAGTGATAACTAAGATGCCTTTACCACCAGAACCTTGGGCTGGCTTGATGCAAAACTCTTTGCGATCGCCAATGATGGAAACGATGTTTTGAGCATCTACCTGATTACGTACGGCACCAACTAAGTGAGGCACATTGACCTTATGCTCAATGGCCATTTTCTTAGTTAACAGCTTGTTATCCACCAATGGGTACAGACGGCGCTTGTTGTAACGACCAATGTAGTTAACATTGCGCTGGTTCATACCCATGATGCCAAGCCGCATCAGCGTAAACGGATTGGAGTATTTGGACAATAAAGACATGGGCTACTCCTTGTCCTTAGCCTCGGTGGACTGGCCTTGTTCTTTTGCCTTGGCCTCTTGAGCCTGAGCAACAGCCTCAGCAGTCTCATTGTCAAAGGCACGAGGGTTAGCCTTGAGCTGAGCGATTTCGCGCTTTAAACGTACATTCTCTGGCTCAGACTCATCGCCGTTTAAGGTGTCCTTCATCTGCTCAGCAAGTGGCTTGAAACGCTTTAACTCAGTTAAGCGGAAGCCTGTATAGTTACCCATGCACAGTACTAAGGCGAGGATGACTAACTGCAGACCTAAGAAGTTGAAGGTTAAGTGCTGAATGAAGAGGCTGTCCATAGCAAGGAAAGCACATACGGCTACGAATAAGGAGCCGCCGCCCTGCTTAATAACCTCTTTGTAACCATCTTCTTCCCATAAAATAGACATTCTCTCAATGGTCCAAGACAGAATGATCATTGGGAAGAAGGTAACCTTAATACCCTCGGTAAGACCAATCTTGTAGGTTACTAATGAGATAAAGCCGATAATGGCGATAACCACGATAATAACGGCAGAAATACGGGCTACGAGCAGCAAGTTAAGGTGCGATAACCAAGAACGTACGATAAGACCGATACATACGATGGATACGAAGCCGATAAGACCAACTACTAAGGAGGTCTGTAAGAATGCCATAGCGATCAGCACTGGCATGAAGGTACCGGAGGTCTTAATACCAATTAAGGTACGTAAGAACACAACGATTAACACGCCAATTGGCAGCAGTAAGATGCCCTTGAATAAGGACTGCTCTTCAAGTGGCAGTGACTCAATAGACAGAGAAACTACATCGTTACCCTGAGCCTTTTCAGTCATAACCTTGAGCATGCCGGCCTGAGCTACAGGAACAGAGGTCTTGATGATGGAGAAGGATAAACGAGCATTCTGACCACCCTGCACATCAAGCAGAGAGCCGCCGTTGTTGTTCCAGATAAGCTGATTGGTACGGATACCAGAAGTACCAGTTACTGGATCAAAGATCTCGTAGTGGGTGCCATCAAATACAGCAATACGCTGAGTTAAAGAACGGTTACGACGACCATCTTCTAAATCAAGTACGTGTACGATGCGAGCAGGAACCTGAGCATAGTGCAGGATGTTTAAGATAAGCTCAGAACGGGTGTACTCTTGTAAAAGTAAAGTACGGATTTCTTCTTGACGATCGAGCTCGTTAATTACCTGTACAGTAAATGAGAATGGGGTTGAAGAGCGCTCACGTGCCTTAGAGGCGATCTCGCCAATGGCAGTAGCATAAGGCTCTTGAATAACTACATTAGGAATAGCAGGTACGATCATGGAAGAGTCTTTAGCGTTAGAGTCGCTTAAGAACTCGCCACGATAGTACAGAGTCTGCAGACCAGCTGGATTGCGCTTGGTCCACTCTACATAAGAGCTATTCTGTCTTTGAATGTAGGTAGAGCCATAGCCAAGTGAGGAGGTAGTTTGGCTAAGCTGGAAGAAGCCTGGCTGTACATCTGGAATAACCAGATCGACAGTGGCTGCACCAGTATCATTAGGCTCGAATTCAACCTTGGCCTCTACTTGCCAAACGGTGCGTTGCTCACCTGGTAAAAAAGGGATTTCAAAAGTTACATGTTGGTAACCCATAAGTAGAATACCTGTTATGAACAGGATGGCGGTTACCACATAAAAAACGCCACGTGAAACCATGTATAACTTCCCGGTTATTCACAAACAAAAAGAATTCTTTCAATCAGCTACACGCACGAGCAGCAAGATAAAGTTTAAAAACTATCTCACCTCAATGCCTAAGCAAGCGCTCTTACCAAGATAAGACTTACTCAAAACTGCAGCTGTTTTTAAGCTAGTGGACATATCAGACTGAGCACTAGCTAAGCTATGTATCCTAGGCTATCTATTAGCCTTTTAAAGCCTAGGTATTTGCCATGGCATTTGTAATAAATTAGCCATGGCTAAGGATATGGCTTAGGCCCATAGGACAAATTGTTTCAAAGGCTTAAAGCCCCAATGAACCAATAGAGCCCTAACCTTTACCCCTTGGCCTGTAGGCAAATTACTTGTCGTCCTTTGCCTCAGCCTTAGACTCGCTCTTGTCCTTAGACTCAGACTTTGTATCCTTTGACTCGGCCTTAGACTCAGACTTTGTATCCTTAGGCTCAGCCTTAGCCTTTGGCTCGGCCTTGGCCTTTGGTTCAGCCTTGGCCTTTGGCTCGCTCTTAGCCTTTGGCTCGTCCTTATCCTTGGTAGTTACGGTGCTCTTTTCCTTGTCGGTCTTTGGAGCGCTCTTGGCAGCGGTGCTCTCCTTGGTGACGTTTTCAATGATTACGCCGCTTGGAGTGCGTGGGGTAGCCTTGACTGGAGAGTTTGCATCAACCTTTGGCTTCTTGTCCTCATCAACTGAGGTCTTGTTGCGAACAGCTGGCAGAGCATTTTCAGAGTTAGGGCCTAAGTTAGCGCCGTAGCTCTCAGCTGGGTGAGCAACCTTGCCGATAGCCTCTTCATTAGCACGCTTCTTGATGAACTCAGCATTAGGATCCTGGCCCTTCTTCATGTGCTTTTGATAGTCTTCGCGGCTTAAGATAAGGTAGGTATCAGGATTACGGCCTTGGATGTGATCGCGGGAGACATCAACTACGGCGATGTCCTGAAGTAAGGTACGACCGATGAGAAGTGGGTACTGTAACTTGGTACGGTCAGATAAGGTGAACTCGCTCTTAGTGGAGTAGTTACCAACCTTAACGTTAAGAGCAACTACGACACGATCGGTAGTAGTGTGCTTAGAAACCTGACGGATGGTGGAGGTACGAACATATGGAGCCTCAACTACGATCTCTTTTTCGTTAGCCTCGATAGTAAAGCGGTACCAACGCTTGCCATTACGCTCAAACTCGGTAATGTCCTTAGCTGAAATGGAGGACACTGCAGCACCAGTATCGATACGGGCATCAAAGGTAACATCGGCTTCTTTGACGTAGACATACTCATCTTCACCGAAGTACATCTTGCCATCTGGAGTCTGCAGATCATAGTTACGCAGAGGTTTGATTTCCATTTCGTTGTTCTTGTTTACCATCAACTTGTTGTCATAGATAGAGTCAACTAAGGACTGATTCTGTCTACGCAGAGCCTTCATCTCGCTTAACAGAGCACGACGGAAATCATCAGTCTCTTCACGAGTGGCAACCAACTCAGCACGCATAGCACCAAGATTAGCTCTCTGACCTGACAACTCTTCATTAATGCTTTGAATCTGACCCTTCATCTGAGTAAGACGGGCTGCATTATTGTCACCATCGGCCTCTTCAGCATGGACAGCACTTGTAAAGCCTGAACACACAATGAGTGCGGAAAAGAGGGCACAAGGCAGGGCCTTGAGCCTAAAGGTACTCTTCTTTAAAGCATACATGAAAACAAACAACCTATTCAAAATGTGAATACAAACAAAAATTCGGTGACACAGAGTGTCTTTAAGCTGCCAATACAACTAGCAAGCTTGAGTTTTGCTCATCACATAGCGACACCTTCTCTGCATAAAATCATGAAGAGAATCCTTATGTGCGCTTGTTGATGAGGTGCATGCGCTGTACTAATAAATTTAAAAAGATAAGCACGCATGCTAAGAAACTAGTAGATGCACTTACATCTAAGTTAGCCTAGTAAGAGCTATTACTAAGCCGATGTACTTATGTGTTTAAAACCTATGCAAAGCTTATTGGTAATAGGCTGTGGCTAAATCTTGATAAATTAGCTCTTAATCTAGCTACTAAGACTAGCAATCTTAAGCAATTGCCTAATAAAAATGTGGCTCCATCGCTCATTTAAGACCTTTATAGGCATATAAAACTATAAGGTGAGCTTAAGGATTACTCAGATTAGAAAGTTGAGCATATCCACAGTGCTAAATCTCGGGATTATACCGCAGTTTTGCAGTCATAAAACTGTCAAATGAACTTTACAGCGCGAAAAAATATAGGTACTGAGTTTTGCTCGCGACACACGGGGCTAATTTTGAGCTTTACAAGTGCAAAACAACGAGACTCTTGTCCTCATTGCACAAATAGTTAGCACTAAACGTCCACGTAAATGATCTTTGCAGCCAAGTTAAGCGCAAACAAACAACGAAATAGCACCAACTTAACTTGCAAAAAATGCAGTTATACAAAGCAACAGTTCCATGCTATAGCCCTGCAACAACAAGAACTAAGCTTGCAGCGCCAAGCTTCAAACTACAGCAGCAACAAGCAAACATCTACAGCAGCAGTGCACGATAGCTAGAAGCGTACAGCTACCTAAGCTCAGAGTGATAGCTCAAGCGTACAGCTACCTAAGCTCAAAGTGATAGCTCAGGGTGTACAGCTAATTAAGCTTCGTGCAATAGCAAAAAGCTTATAGCTACCCAAGCTCCGTGTGATAGCTCAGGAGTACAGCTACATAAGCCGCGCTCAATTGCCAAAAGTATTGAAGCAGCTTCTTAAGAGTATTAGGAAAAACATAGCTAAGTCTTAGTTTGTCGGTATTTGCAAGAATTTTCAGTGCAGATATGGCAAAAGTGCAATACAAGACTAAGTGAAGATGGGGCGCTTTGTTTTTAGACAAGGCTATAAATAGCGCTTGTGGATATTTTGAGGGCTTGGATAGTGTACACAAAAGGGGCAGTGAAAAACTTTTTTTATTGCTTAGTGTACGGAAGCGTAAAATAGTGTAATGCAGTTCACAAAAATTAAAATTATTAATGCGACTTGCAATAAGTTATCTTACTAACCATTGCCATCTTAAAAAGTACATGGCTGGTATCTTGGAACTTTCGTAGCAGGTGGCTTTAGTTTTAGTGATGTGGATGCCTAAGCTGCAGCAGATGCAAGTCTAGATACTAGCGCCATCTATTGCTGCAAGATATGGATGTTTTGCCGTTTTTAGTTTCCCTTGGATAGAAGATAGTATGGGATTTTTAGATACCTTAGGACAAATGGGTGTCCTATTTTTGATGGTAATCATTGGTTTTACTTGTCACAAACTCAAGCTGATGAACGATACTTTTGATCGCTCTTTGTCAGTACTGATTATCAACGTTACGGCACCGTGCATCATTCTCTCATCGGTCATGGGTGATACCTTACCAGGTCGTGATGAGATTTTGCCAGTTTTAATTTTAGGCACCTGTACCTTAGTTTTTATGCTCATCACGGGTATGATTTGTGCGAAGCTCTTACACTCTAGTGAAGAGGGTATTTATCGTTTCATGTTTGCCTTTGGCAATATCAACTTTATTGGTCTGCCAGTAACATCGGCACTGTTTGGAACTTACGCGATTTTCTACATCTCGGTACTGACAATTCCATTTAACTTTTTCATCTTCCTCTTAGGCCAGCTCTTTATCTCAAGCTGCCGTAAGGAAAAGAGTGACACAAAGGCTAAGATCGAATTAAATTGGCGTATGGTGCTCTCTCCAGCCCTGAGCGCAACTTATATCGTAATTGTGCTGGTGTTCTTTCAAATTCACACCCCAAAGATCATTGGTGAGGCTATCCATTTAGTAGGCTACATGACCATTCCAGCATCCTTGCTCGTAATTGGTTCTACTTTAGCTAATATCAAAGTCTTAGAAATGTTTGGCAATTGGCGCATTTACGTGATGAGTCTGCTAAAACTGCTGGCCATCCCAGCTTTAATTTGGGCAATTTACTCTGTTTCACCTTTTGACAAGCGCTATACCGACGTCTTAGTTATTCTTTCAGCTATGCCGGTGGCTTCATACGGCACTATGATTTGCCTTAAAGAGAACATCGATCCAAAGACCATGTCTCAAGGCACCTTCATGAGTACCTTGCTCTCTATCATCACCATTCCGCTGCTCGCGCTCATTTTATAAAGAACCAAGCAGCAGCAATTAACTATTAGATGCTATTTAGCAATTAACAAAGAGGCCTTGCAAGATGCAAGGCCTCATATTTTGGGGGCACAGCACCTAAAATGGTGCCAGCCCAATCAAGACTTGTTTATTGAAAGCAGCGCCCGCTCATAATTGCTGCGCTGCAGCGCAGTGAGCTGCGCAAGCTAGGCCCATTTTGCCCTTGATCTTCGGCGTTGCCCGTGGAGGCCTAAGCCTTTTGAGGAGCTGCTCGGCGTGGCCGAATCCCTTTGAGGTGTAGCCTTTAGTGGCATTGGACTATTAGGCTTATGCCTTCGGGCCTTGGCCTTTTGGCTGTTGCGCTTGTGCCTATTGGACCTTGGTGTTTAAGGTGCTATGGGCATAGAAGGCGCGAAGCACCATTTCTAAAAGCTTCAGGCGAGGATGCTTGTCTGACTCTGGCAGGCTGTAGCGAATAGAGTCAGATTGAGTGATGCGGTACTCGCCATGCTTGGACTTTTGCACTAACTCAACGAGATAGGCAGGGTCTACCTTAAAGTTCTTTTCAAACTTGATAAGCGCACCAGTTGCATCACCACGAATCGCATTAATGCCAAGCTTAGTAGCAGTTTGCTTGAGTCTTGAGAGGATAAATAAATTCTCAGCCTCAGGTGGCAAGGTGCCAAATCTATCGACCAGCTCAATTTTGAGATTATCAAAGTCCTCGCTGCTCTTACATGAAGCAACACGCTTGTACATCGACAGACGGGTATTTACATCGCCGATGTAATCATCAGGGAAGAATGCAGCAATATGCATATCGATATCGCATTCATTGAGGCTAAGCTCTGTAAGAGTAGGCTCTCTACCCTCCTTAAGTGCATTCACCGCTGCATTGAGCATATCCATGTATAAAGAGAAGCCAATAGCGGTGATCTGTCCTGACTGCTCTTCGCCTAAGAGCTCACCTGCACCACGAATTTCAAGATCGTGAGATGCCAAAATAAAGCCTGCGCCTAAGTCATCAATACCAGCAATAGCATCTAAACGACGCTTTGCATCGGCAGTGATGGCCTTTTGATTAGGCGTAAACATATAGGCATAGGCCTGATGGTGTGAACGACCGACACGACCACGAATCTGATGGAGCTGTGCTAAGCCTAAAAGGTCGGCTCTATCGATAATGATGGTGTTAGCAGTCGGAATATCCAAACCGTTTTCTACAATGGTGGAGCATAAGAGCACATTAAAGCGCTGATGACAGAAGTCCTGCATAACACGCTGTAACTCTCGCTCATCCATCTGACCATGAGCAATTTCGATCTTGGCCTCAGGAACTAACTTTTGTAGCTCCTCAAGCTTCTTTTCCATGGTTGAGACTTCATTGTGCAGGTAGTAAACCTGACCACCACGTCTAAGCTCACGCATGATAGCCTCACGAGCGAGCTCTGCTGAGTCCTCATGCACAAAGGTCTTCACGGCCAAACGATGCTCTGGAGCGGTAGCAATAATCGACAGCTCTCGCATGCCCTCTAAGGCCATGTTTAAAGTACGTGGAATTGGGGTGGCAGTTAAGGTTAAAAGGTCTACCTCAGCACGCAGCGCCTTGAGCTTTTCCTTTTGGCGTACACCAAAGCGGTGCTCCTCATCGATGATGAGCAGACCTAAGTTTTTAAACTTAACGCGGCTTGAGAGCAGAGAGTGAGTACCAATGATGATATCCACCGCACCTTCTTCTACGCGCTTAATAGTCTCATTTTGTTGCTTAGTAGTCTTAAAGCGGCTGATGATATCAACATTAACTGCTGTAGTTCCAAAGCGCTCTTTAAAGTTTTGATAGTGCTGTTCAGATAAGATGGTAGTAGGCGAGAGAATAGCTACTTGCTTGCCATTCATCACTGCTACAAAGGCAGCACGCAGCGCTACCTCAGTCTTACCAAAGCCCACATCACCACAGATGAGACGATCCATAGCCACAGGCTTGCGCATGTCATTTAAAGTTTGCTCAATAGCCTTGTGCTGATCTTCAGTCTCCTCGTATGGGAAGTTAGAGACAAACTCATCATAGGCATGGCGATCGACCTTAAAGCTAAAGCCTTGGCGTAACTCACGCTGCGCATAGAGATCTAAAAGCTCTGCTGCAACGTCACGTACCTTTTGAGCGGCTTTGGCTTTTTTCTTTGACCAAGAGTCATTACCAAGCTTTGATAGCTGTGGATTTTCCTCACCTGAGTAACGAGCAATTTTGTTGAGCGAGGTGATAGGCAAGAAGAGCTTATCGCCACCTTGATACTCAATACCAATAAACTCGCCCTTTACGCCATTGATAACTTCGGTCTTAAGACCACGGTAAATACCAATACCATGATCAATATGTACCACAAGCTCACCTTCACTAAGCTGAGCTAGGTTTTTGATAATGGTGTCCTGATCAATTTGCTGTGAGCGACGATTACGCTTGCGTTGTCTTACTACCTTAAAGCCTAAAAGCTCGGTTTCAGTTAAAAATGCAATTGGACAATCAAGACCTTCAATCTTAGAGATCACAACCTCAAGCTTAAAGCCTTGGGCAGCTGCAGCTGCTGCAAAGGCAGCCTCAGATGATTGGGCTTCATCTTTTGCCTTAGCCTTGCTACGGCTCTTGCGCTTTGGCTTTTCGTCAGCTACATCAGCAAGAGCATCAGCGGAAGCGCCTGCATCAGCGGCAGTGCTAGCAGCGGCCGCCTCTTCAGCGCTTGCAGCACCTTGCACCAAAGATGCGTTATCAATGCTAAGCTCAGATACGGCTTGGCTCATTAAATTGGAGCTTTCGGCCTTGGATGCTGCACTCTTGCGCTTATGCTTTGGCTTACTATCAGTAGCTGAGATCTCTTCTTGTGTCTGAACTTCCTGATTGTGATAGCTCATAGCCGTAGTTACAGCGGCTGTAGCTGCAGCTAAGGCGCAAACTTGCTCTTTAATCTGTGTGGTAGCGGCCTGAACACCGTGTTCAGATGTATCCAAGATGACGCCCTGATCAAATGGGGCAATGGTCATCATTAATGGATCTTTGGCTTGGATAAAATCTGAGATGGATGAGGCTGCCTTGAGTCCGTAATCTTTAATTAAAGATGGAGGTAAGAGCTCATGTAAGTTTTGTCTACGACCTTCTGATAGAGCACTAATTAAGATACGACCGCCGCGCTTATTACAAAACTCATCGACAAAGGCCACGAGCTTTGCTTTGCTATTGTGATCATGACGATCAAAGGCAATATCCGGCACCTTAGTGCATGGTGCGTTAATAAACTCGCTGTTATATGACTGTACTTGATTGTCTTCACCATCTTTTGATTGCTTGGCAATAGCACTTGGTTCAAAAGCTGGATCTTGGCGCAAGGTAATATGCTTGCGGTTTTGAATCTGAGTGATGATCTCAAGTGGAGTTAAGAAGACATCGTAAACTGGCAGTGATGGGTGATCGACATCGTGACAGATTTGGTAGGCACGTTGATGTAAGGTTTTGTCATAGTCAAAGATAGCCTTTTCAAAGTCACCTGTGAGTACTAAGGCACTGTCTTTACTGATGTAATCAAAGAAAGTAGCAGTCTTATCAAAGAACAATGGCAGATAGTATTCAATGCCAGCTGGTATAGTGCCTTTAGACACCATTTGATAGACAGGATGATGGGAGATATTGCCATTGGTGAAGGCATTACGGTAATTGGTTCTGAAAGTAGAGATGCTCTCTTCAGTTACCGGAAATTCATTGGCTGGCAAGATCTTAATGGAGTCTACTTTCTTTTGGCTAAGCTGAGTTTGCACATCAAAGTAGGAAATACTTTCGATCTCATCAAACTCAAAGTTGATGCGCAATGGAGCCTCGAGGCCCATTGGGTATACATCTAAGATATCGCCACGGGTAGCAATCTCACCAGGGGAGAGTACTTGTTGTACATGTAAATAGCCGCGCTCGACGAGCATATTACGCATGTAAGTAAAGTCTTTAGCATCGCCTACTTTAAAGTTAAAAGCGTTTTGCACCATGAACTCTACAGGAGCAAGTCTTTGGGCAATAGCATGCAGTGAGGTAATGACAATACCTTTTGTAAGACCGATTGCACGGGAGAGAAAGTCGATACGGGAGGAGATGATGTCCTGATGTGGGGACATAACATCGTATGGCAAGGTCTCGTAATCACGAAAGATAGTGACTTCATCATTAGCGCACAGATACTTAAGCTCGTTCTCTAAACGAGCTGCATCAACTGTATCTGAGCAAATGACCACTAAAGGATGTTCACATTGCTCCTTTAGCGCAGCAATCTCAAGTGCCTGAGCACAACCACTGAGGTTGCCAAGCACGGTGCCTTTCTTACTTAGTGAACCACTGAGTAATTGTTTTGTTTGCATTATCACTGTCCGTATCTTACCTGACCAATGCCCATTAAGGTTCCATCAAGCCCAAGCCCAAGCCCAAGCGCAAGCCAAAGCTCAAGCTCAGCTCAAGTGCATGCTCGAGCTTAAGAGTATTCTCATGCTCCTGCTAAGAGCAATTCAATCTAGAGAGTAAAGTGCTTTCTACATTCGAAGGCTACTTCATGCATTAAGAGGACTACGCTTATTGCACGTGACCGAGTGACAACTACTATGATTGTCAGTTAGCAAGTGCAGCCTAAGCCATGTTGAGTGGGCAACTAAAACTCTTAGGCATAGCAAAGCCTCCAGTGCAGACCTTTCTGCCTAGATTATGGGCGTCAATTATTATAAGGATTTTTGATCCTCTGTGCTCACAAAGTGCACTCAAAAGGACAAAAGGCCTAATATATCGCCTCCATGGCTGCAGCATCCGAAGATGCTTTCGTATGTACTCTGCTTACGTGGCATGCGTAAGTCGCATCGCCTAAGCGTGTTACGAAAATAGGTTAACCTTGATACGCAGGAACCTCATGAGCTTGCCCATTGGAGTTGGTAAGATAAGGACTGTCCTTTTGCGTGGTCTAGATTAGATGCTATTTACCATTTTGATGTTATTTTGCTCATCATTAAGGTGCTTCTAACTGCCAATAGCTGGTAAAAAGCGTGTTTGTACGCACTTAAAATGGGCATATCTTTGCCGCAATGAGTGTAAGCTACATTGGGCTGAGTGTTGTTTTGTATAATCACGGCTTCATTAGCACCATAGGATTTTAAGTGCTTTGGCTTTAAAGTATGTGGTGCCGTACGAACTAGGAAATTTTTTAGGTGGTATATGTATACACGCTTTGGCTAATTTAGAGCAAAGTTTGTTGTGTTCTAATACCATCTTACAGTCATGTCAGTCGTTGATTCGTGACTGAACATAGTTAACTTGCCTTGTTGTGAGCTCAATAGCTCGGTAGGACGTCCAAAGGTTTTGCGCAGAGTTAAAGATGTTTAAGCATTAAAAGCTTAGGCCCAAGCGCTTGTATGAGCTTATCTTATGCATGAGCTTATCTTAAATTCTGCGGTGGCGTTCAGTGCCTAAATTTAGGCAGAGGTTTTTTGCAAATGCAGTTCTCTCCACGCTCTTATTGCTACTTGTTGCTGTGGTTTGGCATCATCGCGATGATCTCAAACCTCACCCCATATTTTGCTAATGACTTCCGCTATATGATGATTCAGGGTACTCAGGATCCTGTTACTTCATTTGCAGATATCGTTCTCTCTCAGTATCGCCACTACTTTGAGTGGGGCGGTAGATCTGTAGCTCACGTCATTGCCCAAACCTTATTGTGGTGGGGTAAACCAGCTTCAGCTGTTGCTCAGGCTTTATGCTATGTAACCTTAGTGCTGTTTATCTACTTTAATGCTTTTGGTATTCGTCCAACTCTGCACTTACGTGCCATGCCATTATTCGTCATCACCTTATTCTTGTTCTTACAGCTCAGAGTGTATGGCGAGGTGGTATTTAACATCGTAAGCTCTGCAAATTATTTGTGGACTACCACTTTAGTGCTGATCTTCTTATTGCCATACCGTATTTCTATGGCCCGTGAGATCACCGCTCGTCCTTACTTGCTGTGGCCATTTATGTTTATCTTTGGTGTCATTGCAGGTTGGACCAATGAAAACACCGCAGCTGCAGTTGCCACAAGCTTAGGTTTATATCTCTTATGGTGCCTCAAAAACGGTAAGCTCAAGCTCTGGCAAAGCATCGGCTATGCTGGTTTCTTAATTGGCTTTGCTCTTCTGATCTTTGCTCCTGGCAATCAAGCTAGACTTGATAGCATGGAGGCGCATGGCTTTGATGCTGTAGAACATAGTATCGGCGCTATTGATATCTTCTTTGAGTCACTCCTTGTGTGCTCACTGCTCATCATCAGTGTTATCTTCTTGCGTCAAAAGGTTAGATCTAAGTTCTTACATGTGAGCTATCCAGTCTATTACAACGCTGGAATGTGGTTTGCCTATACTGGTTTATTCTCACTGTTCTTGATGATCTTTGCGCCAAACTTCCCAGCTCGTGCCGCTACACCATTTACCATCTTTATGATTGTGGCTTTAGTGGCCTTAAGTAAGCCACTCCTTGAGAGACACAAAGATCTCTTTAGACCAAAGGTTAAGGCACTGCTGATCACTGTGCCTACTATCTTTATGCTTTGTGCCCTTGGCAATGCCCTGTGGTGCACTATCACTTTGAACAATGACCAAAAGCTCAGAACTCAAGAGCTCATTACTCAGATTGAAGAGGGTAAGAAAGACATTACCTTATCCCCAATGCATGTCTACACTTACAAATATGTCTATGTTGCTGATGTAAGAGCTAATCCTCAGTATTGGACTAATAAGATCATCACCAAGTATCTTGAGGTTAACTCCGTAGTTAGAAACTGCGACTATGCACGTCCTGGATGGCAAAGTGACTTTGTCTTATTTGGTCGCATCAGAAGTGATAGCGAGTGCGTCCTTAACCCAAAGACCGGTGATGACGTACCTGTAGCTCACAAATAAGATCATGCACTCAAGGCCCATGCCTTAAGCAAACAAGAGTGCATCCTTCTAGCTAGCGCCCAAGCGGCGCTAGCTTCACATCCGACCAAACATCAGCGCATTTTTGCCATCCCCCATCAGCGCTTTCAATGCCACTCCAAATTGGCGCAATCTTAAGCTTCCAAAGTTTCTATTAAATCAATACTTACGCCATCGCATCACATCAAGCCAAGAGCTTTTGAGAGAACTTCAAATATTTTGCATTACGTATCTAAGTACTAGCGAGGCCATGCTCATTTGACAAAAAGAGAGCGGTCTTGAATATAATCTGAGCTTATTGAGGCAGGACATAAGGATGGGGCAATGGTTACGCGCTATACAGATAAGGGCTATTTTACTTTCACCGCCAATAGTGCCTCAGATCAAGGCATTGAGGTTAAATGCCCACAGTGTGGCAAATTAGCCATAGTCAAAATGGCCGATGGCGAAGCAAGCTGTAGCTGCACCCACTGTAATTTTAGGCAGCAAAAAGATCTTCGAGCAGCAATCTACTCAGTAAAGCTCAACTGCTCTGAGTGTCAGCGCTACTTTAGATGCGAGATTGATGATCCTCAGCAGCAGCACTTTAAGATCTTAAATGTAACTTGTCCGCATTGTGGAGCTATCAATCAAGGCCCAGTGCAAAAGACCATTGAGCCATATGGCTATATCTACAAATTTTTAGAAGATGGAAGTGAGCCATACTTTGGCTACAAGCTGTGGTATCAGACCTCCTATCAAGGCAAGCTCATTTGGGCCATAAACCGTAGCCATCTTATCTACCTCATTGAATATTTGAGCGCGGATCTTAGACAAAAGCCATATACATACCCAATGCGTACGCAAGCAGATCACCTGCCCACATTCATTAAGACAGCAAAGAATCGCGATCGCATCGTCACCTTACTAAAGCGCCTGCTTGCCTAGCGAAATCCCAATTAAGATGCCTCTTGCCCCTCTTTGGCTAAAGCCCAATTAAGATGCCTCATGCCCATCTTTGACTAAAGCATAATTAAGATGCCTCATGCCCATCTTTGACTAAAGTCCAATTAAGATGCTTCATGCCCGTCTGTGGCTAAAGCCAAATTAAGATGCCTCTTGCCATCTTTTGCATACATCAGGTTTGATTATGGGATTTGCTTGCGGCATTGGCCGAAAACGGCGTAAGTTTGGCTTTTAGTCAGTTTTTACGCAAAACATAGTAAGTTTGCCTATGAGACTGTTATTATTAAGGCACTAGATGGACTAAGGGCACTTAATCAAGGAGCTAAGGTACTACAAGCTTTGCTGTGATTGGGGCTTAACTACAGGATAGAGCGCTATGGAGAACTTTGATTTTTACCGTCCCACTGCTTATTACTTTGGTAATGATCGAGAAAGAGAGACGGGCTCAATTATTCGCAATTTAGGTTGTTCCAAAGTCTTTGTTATTTATGGCTGCGGTAGTGCTGTACGCTCAGGCCTCATTGGTCGTGTGGAGGAAAATCTTGCAAGTGCAGGATTAAATTACGTGACAGCTGGTGGTGTAGTGCCAAATCCACGTGCTGATTTAGTCTATGAGCTTATCGAGCGCGGTAGAGCTGAAAATGTCGACTTTGTGTTAGCTGTTGGTGGCGGATCAGTGATTGATACAGCTAAGGCTGTTGCCATTGGTATCGTCAATGAAGGTGACTTTTACGACTTTTGGCTGCACACCCGCGAGCCTAATGGTGCCTTGGGTGTTGGTGTGATTTTAACTATTCCGGCAGCTGGCTCAGAAGGCTCTTCAAGCTCCGTTATCCAAAAGGAAACTCCTTCAGGCTTTATTAAGGCTGGTTTAACCTCACCTTACAATGTGCCAGTCTTTGCCATCATGAATCCGGAGCTGACTAAGTCACTGCCAGCGTATCAAACTGCCTGTGGTGCTGTGGATATGATGGCTCACGTGATGGAGAGATACTTTACTAATACCACTGATGTCTCCATTACTGACCGCTTATGTGAGGCAGTAATGTGCTCTATTGTGGAGACAGTGCCACGTGTTATTCGAGAGCCAATGAATTATGAGGCACGCGCTAACTTAATGTGGGCTGGTACCTTAGCTCACAATGACATTTGCGGTGTAGGTCGTGAGCAAGATTGGGCCTCTCATGCCCTCGAGCATCAGTTATCGGCTATTTATGATGTGGCCCATGGTGCCGGTTTAGCAGTTATCTTCCCTGCGTGGATGGAATTTGTGATGCCGCACAATCCAATGCGCTTTGCTCAATTTGCCTCACGTGTCTTTGGTATTAGCATGGATTTTGAGGATCCTAAGCGCACAGCCAAGGCCGGTATTTATGCTCTCAGATCTTTCTTTAAGTCTATCGGCATGCCAGTTAACTTTGAGGAGATTGGTGCAAAAGAAGAGGATATCCCACATATGCTCAAGCTGCTTTCTCAAGCTAAAAAGAGTGTGGGTAAGTTTGTCTCTTTAACTCCTGACGATTGCGAAGTTATCTACCACCTTGCCGCCAACTACGACGGCCACTAGAGCGCCACTAAAGGGCATATGCAAACCGCTCCAAGAGCATTGACTCGAGCTTCATGCATGTTGACTTGGGCCTCATGCATGTTGATTCGGGTTTCATGCATGCTGACTTGAGCTTCGTGCATGTTGACGTAAGCTTCATAAATGCTCAGGATGCGCAAACGAAAAGCACGCATAGCGAACTATGGTAGCGCTAGGTAGCGTTTGTTTCTGTATTTGCTACGCCACGCCGTGCATTTAACTATGTGCGGGGTGGAGCAATTAACAGGATGCCTTTAGCGCTGATTTTAGTTGTTCTGTCCGTAGAGGCGCTGCAGCTGTTTGGTGGTGTAGGCAAACTCTTTGTGGGTTTGATAGGTTTGCCTGCTCTCAGGGGCCTTATTTTTTGGCTTGTGCTCGGTTAGGTATGGCCACACAAAGTACCAAATGCTCGAGTTAATTAAAGTACCTGCATAAGAGCCAATGGTGCCAAAGTCCTCAAACATTCTTGGATAAAGAGGGCAATGCTCAAAGGCTGCACCCATCGCCTCATGTTCGGTGGTAATTGGCTTTAAGACTTTAAACTCGAGCTCATTGCTCGTCATGGCTACAGGTACGGCTTGATATCTTTCGTACATGTATTTACTAATGGACATGAGCTCAGTATTGCCAGGACATATACCCCAATCGCCCATCGGCAGATAGGCAAAGATCTGCCAAGGATAGCGTACGGGCACTTTTACGATGAAGACGCCATTAAAGGAGATGTCTTCAAGAGCATTGATGTTATTGCTTGGTCCTTCGTAAGCCTCTTCAAAATCACCCACCACTTTCTTGATATTGACGCCAGACTCAACTAACTGCTCGTTTAGCGAATCTAAGCGCTTTTCTAGAATATCCTTGCCATCCATTAGCTCGGCATGCAGCATGGCAGTTCTGAACTTGCGTAATGAAAAGATGTTGAACTTATCATTTTCGTCTTTGCAATTGTCTTTAAAAGTCTCTAATAAAGGCTCATCAGGTACAACGATAATAGGCGTGTAGCCTTGTTGCTTACCATCGCGCATGCAATAGAGAAGACGATTTAGCACAATATCAGGTGAGGTATATTCAGCAAAGTACTCATAGCCACAGTCAAAAAACAGGGCCATAGATTGCCTAATCTCAATAAGTCTTTCCATAACAAGTCCTCAAGCATGATAAGAACTTTGGTGTTTTTTCAGCTCGCAATGCTCATTATAAGCAAGTATTACTCATTGTGTTTAGATTATTGTGCAAAGGCTTAATTACGCTTGCGTATTTGTGAAATAGACATAGCTTTGGGTGACTAAGTAAAACAATAAGTTAAGTTATGTCTATCTAGAAACAACAAAGCCTAACTAAAAGTTAGGCTTTGAAAAGCATTTGTAGCGCTTAGCTGTTAA
>Tim_p2__coassemble_512_pt1 | contig 21239 bp, 10 predicted proteins | sample Tim_p2__metabat2_low_PE_034 | metagenome-assembled genome bin Tim_p2
TAGGTATTACTAACTCAGACCTTTCTGATTTAGCTACTCAAATGAACCAGATCTCTGATCGCGTTAATATTTCAGAGTTTAGGACACTATGTTCTTTTGATAAAGATGGAATTCTTAGCCAATCAGATAGGCATCATCTATCAATGCAAGGACAAACTATAGAGCCATCATGCATTGTTGCCAAAGAGTTTGATACGATCCCAGTAAAACGTAAGCCAGGTCGTCCAAAAGGAAGTAAAAACAAAAGAACCATTGAGCGTGAAAGACATGAGGGTAGGCAAGCAGTAAAACCACCAGCTAAACGTGGCAGACCGTTAGGCCGCAAGAACAACAAGACTCTTGCTAGAGAGGCTGCTGAAGCTTTATTGCCACCAAAGCCACCAGCAAAAATAGGACGTCCCAAAGGCAGTAAGAACAAAAAGACTCTTGAGCGAGAAGCTGCATTATCATTACTCCCGCCAAAGGCTCCTGCTAAACGAGGAAGACCGTTAGGCCGCAAGAACAACAAGACTCTTGCTAGAGAGGCGGCTCAGGCATTGTTGGCAACAAATAATGTTATGCAGGCCAAACCATCGAATGATGCCATAGGCATTATGCAATCTGATGCTCATACTACTGTTGCAGTGCAGGCATTACAGCCTTCAAAGCCAAAGGTTGGACGACCAAAAGGGAGTTTAAATAAGAGTACAATTGCCTTTAGAGAACGAATGGCTAAGGAGTTTGAGAAGGAACACCGAGGCAGAGGTCGGCCTAAAGGTAGTAAAAATAGAAAGACTCTAGAACGAGAAGCAAAAATGATTAACAATTAAGTTGGCTATTGGTTGCAGTCTCAAAAATAGAGCATTTGCTGTCAACTTTAGTAAGTTGATCCAAAATTAAAGAATTAGCGTATAGAAGCAGTAGTAGAGGGTGAAGATTCAACTTTTTAGACCACTTATGCTACTCAATTGCTTTTTTAGGCGTGGCTAGATATTTTGTCAAAAGCTTTTTTGCTATGATGAGCTAATGATCTGTACTCAAAGCTTATCTTAAGTGCTCTGTATTAAAGACCAAGCTTTTAGATGGCAAAAGTGCGAGATCTTAGTAATGCAACGCAAGCTGTTTGGAGTTTTTATGACTGCTTTATCAGGCTATGCCTTAGTTGGCGATATCGGCGGCACCAATGCACGTTTAGCTATTTGTAACTTAGCAGACGGTAGCATATCTGATCCAATTATTTACTCTGCTTTAGAGCACGACTCTTTAGAATCAGTAATTCAAAAGTTTCGTCAGGATACTAAGGTAGATTTTACAGCTGCATGTATTGCGATTGCATGTCCAGTCAATCAGGACTATATCAAGATGACTAACAACCCATGGGCTTTTTCAAAGTCACAGCTCAAGGTTAATTTAGGTCTTGATACTCTGCTCGTGGTTAATGACTTCACTGCCATGTGTATGTCTGTTACCTGTCTTGATAAGAAGACTCTCGTCAAGATTGGTGGTGGCGAGCCTGATCTAAACGCTCCAATTGCAGTTTACGGTGCAGGTACTGGCCTTGGTGTTGCTCACCTTATTAAGCACAATGATCTGTGGATTCCACTCTCTGGTGAAGGTGGTCACGTTGATTTAGCCCCAGCCAACATGTCTGAGGACATGATCTTAATTACTCTGCGTGCACGTATTGGTCACGTATCTGCTGAGCGTGTACTCTCAGGCCCTGGTCTTTTGAACCTCTACGAAGCCATTGCAATGCGTAATGAGCGTTTACGTACTGGCTTAACTCCAGCTGACATTACCGCTTCAGCCTTAAGCGCTAACCCAGATCCAGACTGCCTTGAGGCTTTAAACACCTTCTGTCGTCTCATGGGTCGTTTTGGTGGCAATCTAGCTCTGACCTTAGGCACCTTTGGTGGTGTTTACGTAGCAGGTGGTGTAGTTCCTCGCTTTATCGACTTCTTCAAGAACTCCAAGTTCCGTGATGCCTTTGAAGATAAGGGCCGTTTCAAGGATTACTTATCTCGTATCCCAACTTATGTAATTACCGAGCCAAAGGCTGGTTTATTAGGCGCTGCAGCCACCTTACGTCAGGAGTTAGGTGCTGTTCTCTAATCGCGCAGCATAAGAGAGAAGAGCCGAGATCTAGCTCTCGCACAGCAAATTGATATGCTAAATCAAGAGCCAAGGTATTCCATCTGATGCCTTGGCTTTTTGTTTTTCAGGCAATGCCTTTGATCCTATGAGTAGGCAGCGTTTAGACTCTATTCACTTGCTAGGCAATATGTCTTAGCTAATGAGTTTGTAATGATTGATGGTGTGGATTTAGAAACGAGTTTCTCGCACAAGTTGTCTTTCAAACTTAACAGCCAACACAGCTATTACGAGGTTACAGATTGCTATTGGTGATCTTTTGGGAAGGCTTGAAGCTATGCAACGGCAAAGCTTGTATTATTGATGGCAAGGCAGTGGCCGTCAGTGGCAAAGATGGTGATCTCATGAAATATGGTGATCTCAAGAAATAAGGCGAAATTGCTGTGCAATCATTAGGCATTTTTTAGGTGCTGATTGTAAGTTATGGCTTGCCCATAAATGGCTTATCTATCAAAAATTTTAAAGTAGATACGGCTTTTGCTGCCAAGTTATGCTTAGTTTTATTGATGAAATCTTAGCTTTGGCCTAATTGTGCACTAATCTTGCTCATGTAAGATATTGGTATGGTCATAAGCTTGCGCTTGTTGTTGATATGCCGTTTGATGCAATAAAGCCAAGCTTACTGATCCTATCTGGTTGCTGTGATGCGAAGCTAAGTAGATAGGCCTAGGCTTATCATGCTCTTTTGACTCTAGTTTGGCATGCAGTATGTGTTAGCTATCGGCTCTGAGTAGATAACGTTAATGCTCATGGCTCTTTATAGATAAGAAGTCTATAAGCATGGGATTGGTTAATTCTTTTGTCATGCTTAAAGGGTCTAAAAGCTAGTTAATGCCTAGCATTGATGAGTTTTTAGGTGTCAAATCGACAGATCTTTTCATTATTGAGCTAAAGATGAGACTTTCATTGGCGATATAATATTAGAGAAATCCGATTCTTAGGAGAATTACTAATGAGCAATATTACTGGTCTCAGCGATAACTTCGGTTTTGAGTTCATGGCCGTTGCTATGACTAAGCGTTCAACTGAGGCTCAGGGCAAGATCGCCATGAGCTTACTCGAGGACACTGCTCAGTCTGTTCAGCAGATCAATGCATCTGCACAGTCAAATGGCCGTGTAGGTTCAGTTATCAACACCAAGGCCTAATTAGCTTTTGTGCGTAACTAACTAAATTAAGCTGCACAACAAAACCGTTGTTGCTGTGTGCAGTCGACTGCACCAGGCGGCTTTCATGTATGATACAACCTTGTCTATAACCCACTGATGTGGCATGTAGGCAAGGTTGTTTTATTTTGGGTCGAACCAACAACATCAAGGGTACAATGTTGCTTACCGTCTTTAGATACTTCCATGATGCTTAGTCATCTTACGCGTGGTGGTAACAGGCAAGAGCGGTGTTTATCTTGTGAAAGATAATCTTTGGGCAACTCATGGTGATTGGTTTGATGTTGGGCTTTAGACAGGTCTAGGAAAACACAGATGGCAAGAAAACATGGTTTTGAGCTCGTTGCTCCTTTTGCCGCAGCAGGCGATCAAGTAACTGCAATTGATGCTCTGGTCAAAGGTTTAGAGCGGGGCGATAAAGCTCAAACCTTGCTTGGTGTAACTGGCTCAGGCAAGACCTTCACCATGGCTAATGTGATTGCTAGGCTCAATCGCCCAACCATGATCCTGTCTCACAATAAGACCTTAGCGGCGCAGTTATATGGTGAGATGCGTGAGTTTTTCCCAAATAACGCGGTTGAATATTTTGTCTCTTACTACGATTACTATCAGCCTGAGGCTTACGTAGCTGCCACAGATACCTTTATTGAAAAGGATGCTAAGGTTAACGACCATATCGATCAGATGCGTTTGAGTGCGACCAAGGCTCTGATGGAGCGCCGCGATACCGTTGTGGTCTGCTCAGTATCTGCGATCTACGGCTTAGGCGAACCAGAGACATATCTTAAGATGATGCTGCACGTGTCCCGTGGCGAACAGATTAGCCAGCGTGACATCATTAACCGCCTTTCTGATCTGCAGTACACCCGTAACGATGTTGATTTTGCGCGTTCGACATTCCGTGTACGTGGTGATGTTATTGATATTTTCCCAGCTGAATCCGATGGCTATGCAGTACGTGTTGAGCTGTTTGATGATGAGATTGAGCGTATCTCACGCTTTGATCCTTTAACTGGCCAAATCGAATGCGATCTGCCACGTTTTACCGTCTTTCCAAAGTCTCACTATGTAACACCTCGTGACATCTTGCTCAATGCTATTGAGCAGATCAAAGTAGATCTTAAGATTAGACGTGAGGAGTTTTTAAAAGAAGGTAAACTTCTTGAAGAGCAGCGTATTCGTGAGCGTACTCAGTACGATATTGAGATGATCAATGAGGTAGGCTACTGCTCAGGCATTGAAAACTACTCACGCTATCTCACTGGCAAAAAGCCAGGTGAGGCACCACCATGTTTATTTGACTATCTGCCTGATGACGGTCTTTTGATTATTGACGAGTCACACGTAACCGTACCGCAGATTGGTGCCATGTATAAAGGCGATCGCTCACGTAAAGAGAATCTGATTAACTTCGGTTTTCGTCTGCCGTCTGCCTTTGATAACCGTCCTTTACGTTTTGAAGAGTTTGAAAAACTTCAGCCTCAAACTCTCTATGTATCAGCAACTCCAGCTGATTACGAAACTGATCTGTCTACTCAGGTGGTTGAGCAGCTCATTCGTCCAACTGGACTTTTAGACCCAATTATCGAAGTACGTCCAGTGGCTACTCAGGTTGATGATGTGATGTCTGAGATTAGACAACGCGCAGAGCGTAATGAGCGTACTTTAGTCACCACGCTTACTAAGAAGATGGCCGAAGAGCTCACATCATATCTTGATGAGCATGGGCTTAGAGTACGCTATATGCACTCAGATATCGATGCGGTGGAGCGTATGGACATCATTCGTGATTTACGTTTAGGTGAGTTTGATGCTCTTATCGGTATTAACCTCTTAAGAGAAGGTTTAGATATCCCTGAGGTAAGCTTAGTTGCTGTCTTAGATGCAGATAAAGAAGGCTTCTTACGTTCAACTCGCTCTTTAATTCAGACTGTTGGTCGTGCTGCACGTAATGTTGAGGGTAAGGCCATCTTCTATGCCGATAAGATCACCGACTCCATGCGTCAGACTATGGATGAAACTGCCCGCCGTCGTGAGATCCAGGATAAATACAATAAAGATCATGGCATTGAGCCAAAGCAGATTAAAAAGAAGATCGTCGATGTTATGGAGGTGGCATTAGCTCACTCTGATGCCTTTAAGGTGCCATATGAAGAGCGTGCCATGCCAACTAAAACCCGTGCTCAATGGGAAAATGAGCGCGAGGTTGATACATTGCAAGGCACTAAGCGCGGCTATCAGGGCGATAAAGCTGCAGCTAAGCTTAAAGATCAAAAGCCAATGGATACTGCAGCAGCCACAGCAAAGGCAGCATCAAAGATGTCCATTGAGGCCTTAGGCAAGTCTGTCACCGCTGATGAAGAAAAAGCCCGCGTCATGTCCTTGCTTATTGCCTTTGTGCAGCGTGAGCAGGGCATTAATATCTCACCTGCAGTTGCATCGGCTTTACGTGAGCTTGGCAATATTTCGCTTGGTGATCTTATGAATAATCTTGCATCCCATCGTCGTCTGCCAAGTGCCGATGCCTTAGTTAAGGAAGTTGAGCGTATCCAAAAAGAGATGCTCGAACTCGTCCACGAGCTCAAGTTTGAAGAGGCTGCCGTCTTGCGCGATCGCATGAAGGCAATCGACCACATCCTCCTCTTACTGCCTGGCCGCGACTAAAAAGATCAAAGCAAAGCAAGCCCCAAAAGAACAAAGCCAGGCCCTTGCAAGATCACAGCTTGGCCAAAGCAGGGCCCTAGCAAGGCAATACAAGGAAAAATATTGAGGCTCAATAGCAATGGCGATCTAGTGGTGTAGGCTAGGTAGGCTAAGATGGGGCTTGTGAGGAGATAAGATTACGCTTAGCAAGGCTGCGCTGCTGCCTTGCTAAAAAAGTAGAGAGTGGGGCAGAACTTGCGCTTAGGCTTTTTCGTGACGGTGGAAGAGGGTGTAGATTTCAACGATAGTTTCGATGAACTTGTCGAACACTACATCAAAGTCATCTTCATCATAGTCTGACTCAGGATCAAGCTCTCCAACCATGGCCACCATCTCAAGATCTTCTTTTAAGATGCCATTGTTTTCAACGTAGTCAGCCTCCACAATAGAACCAACGGTTGGCTGGTTTTCACAACACATGCCTAAGTTAAAGCCGTAAGCGATCTCAGTTAGGCAGGTAATGCGGCGCTTTTGGCTCTCTTCTTTTTTAGAAGGCACAAATAATTTGAGCTTATTGTTTTTAAGCTCGCGCTCAAGCTCAATCATCATGGTGGTAAATAAAGCGATACCAGAGCCAGTTAAAGCAGTGCCGCCGTTTAAGATATCTACGGTGATCTTAAGGGCCTTTGAGTCTGATGAGCCACGACCACGTGCAATTAGGCCGAGTAAAAAGCCTTGAGTTACAGCCGGACTTTCTTCAAATGGTGCTGTCTTAAAACCAGGAACTACCTTTTGGTATAAGTCGTTGTTCTTTAATGAGTCCATTAAAACCTCGGCTGCTAGTGTTAGACGATACCCATCTGCAATTAATATGATGAGAGTATCTTAAGATCTCATATGGCCACATTCATACTAAGAAATGCACAGAGTTTAAACAAACTTATGCAATCCTTAGCGCAAAAGAATGTAATGACCATTAGATTGTCATTAGAAAGGCAAGCTTAGCACATGCTATTGATCCTAGCAAAAGATACTCAATGCAGATAAAAAAGTTATCACCTCAAGATCGAAAGCTCAGCAGCCACTAAGCACGCATCAAACTGACACAAGTAGTTTTAGTTATGTAGACCTCGACAAGCTGTTTTTTTACACGGTAGGCCAAAACTTAGTGTAGATGAGCGAGCTTTAGCTGAAAATTTTATGCTGCAGCTGGCCTGCAGATGGGCATTTTGGCGGGGCTTGCGGGACTGTGTGAGCTTTTTTATGAAAATAATTTGGCAAAAGTGTGAAGTTGATGCTTGCAATTTGTTAGAATAAGGCACTTTTGTTTCACCAAGAGAGCTCTTTAAAATGAATCCAATGCTGAATATCGCAGTTCGTGCCGCACGCGCTGCAGGTAACGTTATTGCTCGCAATATTGACAATGACAACTACAACATCGAGTCTAAGCTTACTGCTGACGACTTAGTAACTGATATTGATCGTGAGTGTGAGCGCACTATTGTTGACGTTCTGCGTAAGTCTTACCGTGACCACGCTATCATAGGCGAGGAGAGCGGTCTTATTGGCGATAAGGATTCAGAGTATGTGTGGATCATCGACCCAATCGATGGTACCACCAACTTCGTTAAGGGTATCCCACACTGCGCCGTTTCCATCGGTCTGCAGCATAAGGGCCGCACCATTGTTGGTGTAGTCTTCAATCCAATCACTAACGAGCTCTTTAGTGCAGCTCGTGGCGAAGGCGCAACTTACAATGGCCGTCGCATCCGTGTTAGCAAGCATCAGTCTTTAGAAGGTGCCGTAATCGGTACTGCTCTTCCTATGCGCTATCGTGAGCGTATGAGTGCTTACATGGAAGTATTCACCCGTCTTATCGACAATGTAGCTGATATCCGTCGTAGCGGCAGTGCTGCTTTAGATCTGTGCTACGTTGCTTGTGGTCGTTTTGATGGCTATTTAGAGCAGGGCTTAAAGCCATGGGACTTCACCGCTGGTGAGCTCATCTTACGTGAGTCTGGCGGTATCGTTACTGACTTTACTGGTGGTTTAGGTTTCACTACCTCTGGTAACTTAGTTGCTGGCAACCCACAGATCGTTCAGGCCTTAGTAACTAAGGTTTGCGATGGCCAAAACCTGCCTGGTATTCTGCGCTAATTAATACCATACATTTAGACAGTGAGCTAAGACAAAGCTTAGCAAGAGCATGAGGCGTGCTAATAGAGCACGTCCATCATCGCTACACACGCTCCTTGTGAGTCGAAACAAAAAGAGGCTACTGATGCTTACGCATCCGTAGCCCTTTGTTTTTCTACGACAGCACAAATTGCCAGAGCCCAACCTCTTTATGGGCTAACCAAGAAGCTATCTAACCAATCTCTTTTATGATCTCATCGATCAATTCTTTTACTGCTTGAGCGCTGTTTGCTGGTTTTTCGTGCTCAATGACTTCGTTATCGTAGTCAAGCAGAATGTATGAACCATTAGCAGCAAGGTAGAAGCTAACTATTTTGCCTATGTATTTATCATCTACTTTGATCTTTAGATCATTCAAAAACACATAGCCATCCGGGTTAACGTTTTCATTTGACACATATATTGAGCTATCTACATTAGGATCCATTTTGCCTAGCACCTGTGACTCAACTTCAAAGAGCTGTTTAGGTGTATATTTGTCGGTTTTACCATCAATAGTGCCAGTGAAGAAACGATCTGTATCGCAATATTTAGTATTCCAAGCCTCTAGAGCATTGTTAAGCTCAAGAAAATCGTATTTAACTTTATCTGTTATTTTTAACCAAACTAAGCCACTTCTTTTGACAAAGTTGCAGGCTTGATCGACAGCACCAAGTCTTTGAGTACCTGTAGGCCTAAAAGGTTCACATTCAATATTGTATTGTTCGCAAAACCACTTAAAGCTAGGACTGAAAGAAAGATCTTCTTTGTTTGCGCCAACGCGGATAATCGAATCATTTTTTAGGCAAACTATCTTTTTAGGAATGCCGTACTTCTTCAAACATTTGGTAGTTGCGAATAACCATGCCGAGTCGTTTAAAAACGGGCTAGCCCAGAAGAATGTCTTGTGCGACCATGGGTAGACAAAAGCGTATACATAGATGAGATATTCGCATTCTTCATTAGCGAATTTAAATGGGGCCTCGGTTACGCTAACTTGCAGCACATCTCCCATTTCATAATTTATTGGCGGTTTGGCTTTTGCCTTCTTTTTAGCCTTAGCCTTAGCTGCTTCATCCTTTTCTTTTTGCTCTCGTGCCAAGTTTAAAAAATATCTAAGATCGCTAATGCATGTGATAAATGACTTATCTAGGCCAAATTTTTCTGGGTAGTAGTTAACTAATTCTGTTATCTCATCATAGTCGTATCCTGTGGCCTTATACGCACTAAGCATGAAGTCGCAATCACCTTGCAAAAGTTGTTCTTCAACAACTTCATATGGTGGAAAATCTCCGATATCTGAGCGTTTGATGACTTTTTCAACTTCTTCAAAAGGAATATTTAAGATCCATCCAATAACCTCAGATTCAACGCCTTTCTTGTGATACTTTAAGATCTCTTGTTTTGTCGCCTTGTCTGCCATGAATTACTCCTGATTAACCTTTGATGTTCTTATGCTATCACATGAGCTCAAAGTTCATATCATATGTGCAAAATACGCATCAAGCTGATGATTCGTTAAAGTGGCATGGCTCTTTGGACAAGTGTCGCTAGCTTTGAACATTCTGAGTTGCTGCATCAAATGCGCAAGCTTGTGAAAATGGGGATGCGATTGACGATGCGATTTTAGATTGTGAATGGTGGGGCGGAATAAAAAACGGGACCTAGATGAGGTCCCGTTTTGGCCACATGATGTGGCTTGAATTAGTTTAGCTAAGTCTTAATCTCTGGACTTGTTCCTAAACTCTTCGAGTGCCTGATTTAAAGACACTGTAAGCTCCTCAGCATTAATAGATTCAGCTTGTGAAGCTACTTCTTGTGGAGCAGCAGCACTTGTGCTCTCTTCTTGAGCAGGAGAATCTACTTCATTGTCATCAAGCTTGGCCTTTACCTTGCGACGGCGACGACGTGGCTTTTGCTCTTCGCCATCTTCATCCTCAAAGTAAGGACGCTCGACTTCATCAGATGCAGCTAAGGCACGCTCAGCAGCCTCTTGAGCTGCGATGGCCTCTTCTAAATCATCCTCGTCGTACTCAAAGACGGCGGTTAATGACTCGATAGTGGTTTCGCTAGCTTCTCCCTCATCACGGATATAGCCAACAGTTGGGTCATAACCACGTGAGTCAATGATGGAGCTGTCGAGTACGGAGCTATCATCAAAGCCTGATACAGCCTCAGTTATGGTAGTGCGGATGTTGCGAGCACGGGCATCATTGTCGATGTCCTCAACCTGCTCATCACGCATTACACGAGCATAACGTGCAGACAGACGGTTGTTGCGATCTGCAGACCAGAAGTCACCATGCTTATGGCTATGAGCATACACATGATCCTCTGGCTCAACCTCATCAGAGGTGTCATCAGCATCAACCTCGTCATAGACAACGGTATTACGCTGTGCTCTTACCTCAGGCTCGGCCTTTAAGCATGCCTCTTGTGTATCTGCCTGAGCAACTGTCTCTTGAGGAGCAGACTCTGCAGCACAAGCACATGGAGCCTGGGCTTCGCAAGGAGCTGCATCGCAAGGAGCGGCGGTCTCAACAGCGCTAGCGGCGGTCTGAGCAGTGGCTGCGCAAGCGATAGCTGCAGCTACGCTCTGAGCTTCCTTGTCAGCTGTGCACTTGTGCTCTGACTGTGCCTCTACTTTAGCTTGCTCATCTTTATCTGAGCACTGACAAGCTTGAGCTTCAGCCTTCTTGGCAGCAGCTTGGGCCTTTTTGGCAGCAGCGCTCTTACGTGGCTTCTTTACAGCCTTAATAAGAGGCTCGATTGGCTCAAGAACAGCAGCTTCACAAGCAGGACGATTAAAGGTCTCAGCCATTAAAGAGGCAGCCTCTTCATCGTTCATGCTTAAAGATGCATCTGCGCAGGTATTGTACTTAGCACCGTGTAAGCCACCGGCGATCTCTACCTTGTTAAACTCCATGCCTGAGTCAAACTCTTGTGACTCATGCTCGGTAGTGAAGGTAAGTTCAACTTGTGCTGGCTCAGAAATGGTCTCAACCTCAGCTGATACATCAGCCTCGTTGTAACCACCTTGTGACTCAGCCTTGGTAAAGTCGACGCCATTATCATAGGAGCGAGACTTTGTATCGCCATTAAATGGGATGTCATTGTCTGGACCTTGGCCCATTGGAGCACAAGTAAAGTCATCCTCTTCAAAGGTAAAGAGCTTGATAGTGCTTAAGTTATCAAGATCAAATACGGCTGCATCATCAATACCCACTGTACGTGGATTGAGCTCAACCTTAACCTTTGGCTTGCTTGGACGACGCTCCTTGCGATCACCACGTGAGCGGCGATCAGAACGCTCTGATCTCTCTGGGCGTGAACGACGCTCTTGAGGAGCCTCATTGTCATTACGCTCAGTGCTTGGAGCCTCATTTGCCTCGCTATCGCGACGTGGACGACGCTCGGTACGCTCAGGACGCTCGGCACGTTCAGGTCGTTCGGAGCGCTCTTGACGTTCTGCACGCTCGCTGCGCTCAGGACGTTCGGTGCGCTCTTGACGCTCTGCACGCTCGGTGCGCTCAGAATTACCTGATGGGCTGTCGGCGTATGGATTGATCTCAGTGTCAAACTGCTCTACGCGCTCAGCACGTGGACGACGCTCCTTACGACGGTTGTTGCGTGGCTCTTCTTCGTTAGCCTTCTGGAAGAAACCAACATTCTCCTCGTAAGCATCTGATCTAGTATCAACTTCAGACTCAACGCGAGGTGCTCTTTCAGGGCGTGGACGACGCTCGGTACGCTCTGGACGCTCGGCACGTTCGCCGCGCTCAGATCGCTCAGAACGCTCGGAGCGCTCTTGACGCTCAGGGCGGCTGCGGCGCTCTTGAGTGCTCTCAGAATCAAAACGCTCAGATAAGTTTTGGTTATTGCGCTCGGCAATTTCCTCACGGTTTTGACGCTCACGAACTGGACGATCACCACGCTCAGAACGCTCAAAGCGCTCAGTCTTACGGCGATCACGCTCCTCACGAGATGGACGCTCATTACGCTCACCACGCTCGGTGCGCTCATTATTACGCTCTTGACGATCGCTATTACGGTCATTGCGGCGACGATTGTTATTGTTGCGGCGTGGACCACGATCGTTGCGCTTGTTGCTATCGCGTGAAGCGCTGTCCTTGTTGTCTATGGTAGCTCCTTGAGCTTCGCTCTTGTTTTGCTCGGAAGCATCATTGTTCTTTAAGATACCGCCGATGAAAGAGAAGAGTTTAGAAAACAAACCACCTTGCTTTTCTTTACTACCAGCATCGGTGATCACGGCATTGGACTTATTGCCCTCAGCACGATTGTTTCTACGTTCGTTCTTTACATTGATGGTGTGACCATCGTTATTAGAGTTGTCTACAATGGGAGCTGGCAGGTTAACGGTGATGTCCTCGGTGAAAACCATTGGAGTATCAGAACGCTTTTGCTTGCCTTGCTTCTTGTTTGCAAACTCACGACGTAACATGCTCTCCTGAACTTGAGCACGAGCTGCAGCTGCACGCTCTTGCAAAATTTCAGTTGGATCAGCATTACCTGAGTAATCTAAAGGCAGGTTACGGGCGTTGTTTAAGACGCGGTGTACTTCGTAGCTTGGAGCCATCATATGAGGATCTGGGATCACGGTAACCTTGATGCCAGTGGTCTTTTCGATTTTTTCAAGCTGACGACGTTTGTTGTTGAGAATGAAAGTGGCGATCTCTACAGGAGCGAAAGCCATTACATCTCCGGTGTGCTCTTTATGCGCTTCTTCCTCGACCAAGCGCATGATGGAAAGAGCGAGGGACGCCGTATCACGAATGGTGCCCTGGCCTTGGCACATTGGGCATACGTGGCTAGTAGACTCCTCTAAAGATGGACGCAGTCTTTGACGTGACATCTCAAGGAGACCAAAGCGAGAAATACGAGAGAACTGAATACGTGCACGATCCTGACGGCAGGCCTCACGCATACGGTTTTCAATTTCTCTTTGGTGCTTAACTGGAGTCATATCGATAAAGTCGATAACTACCAGACCGCCCACGTCACGAAGTCGCAGCTGACGGGCAATTTCTTCAGCAGCTTCGATATTGGTCTGCAATGCAGTTTCTTCAATATCACCGCCCTTAGTTGCCTTAGCTGAGTTAACGTCAATGGAGGTTAAAGCTTCGGTAGGATCGATAACGATAGCACCACCTGATGGCAGACGTACTTCACGTAAGTAAGCTGACTCAATCTGGCTCTCAATTTGGTATTTAGAGAATAATGGGATATCGCCACGATACAGACGAACGCGATCAGAGAACTCAGGACGTACGAGCTTGATGTGGTGAACGATCTTCTCGTAGACCTCTTTGCTATCAACTAAGATCTCGCCAGTATCTGGACGCAGATAATCGCGGATAGCACGGATCGCAACAGATGACTCTTGGTGAATTAAGAAAGGAGCTTTTTTAGAGGCAGCAGCCTTCTTAATCATTTCCCAAAGCTTAGTTAAGATGGATAAGTCCCAAGACAGTTCTTCAGCTGACTTGCCCACACCTGCAGTACGGATGATGGCACCCATGCCCTGTGGGATATCAATGCCTTGAGCTGCAGCACGCATCTCAGCACGATCTTCACCCTCAATACGACGGGAAATACCGCCAGCACGTGGGTTATTCGGCATTAAGACGATGTAAGAGCCTGCAAGAGAAATGTAGGTGGTTAAAGCGGCACCCTTAAGGCCACGTTCTTCTTTTTCAATTTGAACGATAACTTCCTGACCCTCTTTAAGGGCAGTCTTAAGAGCATTGTGATCGCTAAAATTAGTGCCCTCAGGATAGTACTCGCGAGAAACTTCTTTTAGCGGTAAGAAACCGTGGCGCTCGACGCCATAGTCAACGAAAGCAGCCTCTAAGCTTGGCTCAATACGGGTAATAACACCCTTGTAGATATTGGCTTTCTTATTAGCATGCTGAGGGGATTCAATATCAAGGTCGTATAGCTTATTACCATCGACCAGCGCAACACGCACTTCTTCTTCTTGCGTGGCGTTGATAAGCATTCTTTTCACGGAAAAGATCCTTATGAGGCGATCTCTTGTAATCAGAACGCAGTTTCACACCAAGCACCATCATCTTGTAAGCTCATACATTGAGCACTAGCCATGAACCATGCCTAAGTAAGGCATGTAGCCAAGGCTAAGCAATGCATGTCGCCAAGCCTAAGTGAGGCATATAGCCAAGCCTAAGTAAGGCATGTAGCCGTAGCCATGAATTAAGCTTTAAAACAGCAACTTCATAAGCTAGGCATTTAGCCCAAGATATCTAGTGTTGGCAATATTGTTGGAGATACTTTATTTGAAAAGTGCAATTTGACCGAACGCCCTGCACTACTAGCTTTCCTAACCAAGAAACTAATAAGTCCACCACGAAAAACATGAATGATCTCATCAGCACCTTACAAGGAGCATAGCAATACGTCAGATCGTTTATATCTTTGCCACAAGCTCAAGACTCAAGTTACTAGACCATAAAGCCTAAGTAAAAACTCTTATCTTTAAGACCAACATTTAAGTATCAAAACTCAAGTAATCTTTACCAAAACGTCTTAGCATTAGGCTCAAACTCATAAGCTGAGCTCTTGTACGACTAAGTTTTGCTCAAAGGGTCTTTAGTGTACCAGTTAAGACTTTTAGCTACAGGCGAGCCTGTTTGCTGAAAATCTTAAGCTGCATAAAGCAGCATCAAAGACTGGTAGTGCTTTGCAAACATAAGTTTGTCTGAGCCTTTCACATCAATCTCTTGCTACAAGTGCGTATAAGTAACTGCAATTGAGCCTAGATCTTTTAGTGAAAGTGACTATCAGTACTTAAGATAAGTAAGTATCTTTGATTAAAGACTTACTTGTCTTCATTACAATCCTCAAAAAGTACTGCCAAGATGCTCAAAGAATGAAGCGTCTTTAAAACATCTAAACAATACTGCTTAACTCAAAAGTCAGTGCGCTAAGGCTAATTTAAGCAAAGGCCGTCGTGATAAAGACCGTGTAATTACAGTGGGTCGATAGTTTAGATACGCTTTAAGCGCGATGTAACGGCACCAATTCTCTAGACTGATTGTCCTTTAGCCACACAAGCAAACTGAGATTGTCGTTAAAAGTGAAACCGGGCGAGGCCTGTTAGGAGCAGCTAGGTAATGTTCAAGAAACGAAGCTTCATGCGGCCTAAAAGCCAAGATAATGATGCTTATTTCTTTTAAAAACCTGCTTTTAACTATCTCCCTTTTGTCTAGGTCTTACTCGCAGTAGTAATCTGATTTCAAACAGAAACCGGCATTTGTAATACACAAGGCGAAGCTCACCTTACTTCCTTGAAGAGGGGACAGGGCCTTGCAACCGTGACGTCTCTTAATCCCTTCCTAAGATCACCTGACTACACCACTTTCAAGAGGCCTTGTTAGGGGCCCTCTAAAAAGCTTAGTAGCTCTGATAGATAAGCTGTTGAGCGCTACTTAAAAGCTTGTAGCTAAATATAAGCTACATAAGTCTCATGCTAATAACTCATGCAGATCGCAGCATGATCAATGAGTGAGCTTTTAACAAGCTTAAGAGCGATAACTTATGTGTCAGTGCTAAGCTTTAAGCTCATGCAAAAGCTCGTGTGTAACTAATGAGCTTTAGCATGCTTGTTGTGAACAAATCACACTCGACAAGCGCACTGATACGACGGTTTAAAGCTTATGGCCTGTTTAGTTAGAACAAACAGTACATTAAGAACAAGTTACGATCAGCCTTGAGTATTGATACCTTAAACTTGGAAAAACTAAAGCCTCTGCGCCTCATGGCATTTAAAGCTGCAGTTTTAAGCCCAAGTTCTATCTAGCATTTGACAATGGTGTTTAAAGCTAGAGTTACAACTTTGAAAAGGTATAAGACTCAAGCGATATCATAAGTTGCGCTATGTGCTGAATTTTCCAAGGCATTTGCACTAAAGCGTCGGCTTAAGTATCAGACGGCAGTCAAAGGTCACGACGTATGACAGTGCCATACAGAGCGTCACCAGGATAGGTTCTAGGTCATGTCTTAATACCACAATAAACCTATCTTGACTGTGGCTTATTATCTGACAAAACATCGCAACTAAACAAGTTATCTAAGCACTTTTAACAGTGATTTGCCTAAAAGCTCCAAAATCCACCACAAAAGATCGCCTACAACGCACTAACCCCATCATCACAAATCCGATACAAATCAGGCTTTAGCCATCAAAAGCAAATGACAGCAACATCAGTACATCAACGTACTACTAGCCCACTAAAACTTAATATATGGTTTAAAACACATCGTGGTGCACTTTGAGCGCACATTCCCACGAACACAAGCGACTAAAACAATCCCCATTATCCGCGCACAACCATATCCAAGCTGCCGCAGCAAACTTAAGCAGCAAGCAAAAGCAGCAAGGCACAACGTCATCAGTTCCATCATGCCATCAAGTCACTAGACGCTAAAGCAAGCCGCCCATTCATGGATAGAGTGCACGTACGTCTTAGACCATAGCAAGTACGTCTTCGGCCATAGCAAGTATGTCTTAGGACTACGCGTGGGAGTACTGATAAGTGCAAGGCGGTTAAAATAAGATAAATATGCCTCTCATGCGCGAAAGAAGAGAGGGGAAGGGAGCGAGTGCTTTTAGCAAAACTTTTGGTATGCGCATTAACTTTTGGTAAAATAGACGTTTTGTGCATAACGAACCTATCATGAGGATAGGTAAGTAGGATGTTGAGGAAGATGCGATGGCTGATGATAACAATCAGACCCAGTTTAAAGTAACCTACAAGACCGCATCAGCAGATGATGATGGCCAGCGCTTAGATAACTACCTTGCCCGTGTGCTTAAGGGAGTTCCGCGCAGCATGATTTATCGCATCCTGCGTCGTGGTGAGGTGAGAGTAAACAAGGGTCGTGTATCTCCATCGTACAAGCTCAAAGCTGGTGACGAGATTCGTGTGCCTCCAGTACGTGTAAGTACTGGCCCTGTTACCATCCCATCATCAAATCTCAAGTTAGTACAAGATCTTAAAAACCGTATTCTCTTTGAAAACGATCTCATCATCGTGGTGGATAAGCCAGCAGGTCTAGCCGCTCATGGTGGATCTGGTATTGAGTTTGGTCTTATCGAGGCCATGCGAGCTTTATATCCTCAAGAGTCATTTTTAGAGTTAGCCCACCGTCTCGATCGTGATACCTCAGGTGCTCTCATTATCGCTAAGCGCCGTGCCGCGCTGCGTAATTTACATGAGCAGTTTAGAAACCGTGTGGTTAAAAAGCGCTATTTAACCTTAGTTCCTGGCAAATGGGATCGTAAGATTAACCTCGTTAATGCCCCGCTCATTCGTAATGAGCTACGCTCAGGCGAGCGTATGGTGGAGGTTAATTTTAAAGAAGGTGCACCATCCTCAACTGGTTATGACATTGTCGAGAGCTTTGGTACTGAGGCTACCTTAATGGCTGCTATGCCACATACTGGTCGTACCCACCAAATTCGTGTGCATTCAGCCTATGTAAAGCACGCCGTTGGTGGAGATGAAAAGTACGGCGATAAGGCTTTCAATGCGCTCTTACGAAGCCTAGGTATGCATCGCATGTTCTTGCATGCCTTCCGTGTTAGCTTCATCGACCCAGCTACCAATCGTGTCGTCAAGGTCGAGGCCCCGCTGCCACCTGAGCTTGAGCAAATCCTTGAGGTGCTGCGCAAGCGCAACTAGATTAAGCTCAGTAGATCGAGGTTCTGTGCGTAAACCACAGCAAACAATACATAGCAACGGATTTCAACAAAAAGCTCTGTAGTCGCAAGATCACAGGGCTTTATTTATGCCTAGCGATCTCAAAGAAAGATCACCGCAATAAAGATCGTCACATGCTCATGGGGCTACTGTAAGAACTATGCAAGTCTGTTTTAGGCTGCACAGTAGCGTTTATGTAAAGTTTGGCTTAGTTTAGCCGTCGGCGTTCTGATAAGTTCTATTATTTTTTTACGCTGTTGCTAGATGAAATGCTTTGCTTGTGTATACTTTAGTCTTGCTGCACATATAAAGTAGCAGGAATAAGCAGCTATTTTTAGCAGTCATATGGTGCTGCCATTTAAGCAGTCATATGGTGCTGCCAAGGCTTGCCGATAGTTTTGCAGCTTAGTTTTAGCAGCAAGTTTTGCAGCTAAGTTTTAGCAGCAAGTTTTGTGGCCACAGCTTAAGTGGCTTAATGATAATCAAAGATAGGAACAATACCGTGTCACTAAAGGCAGATGAAGGATTAAGAGAATGCCTCCAAGAGGTTAAACTGTTTGCTTTTGATATTGATGGCACGGTCACTGATAGTATTGAGCAGATCATTATCTGCTTTCAGCGTACCTTTGAGTACGCCAATTTGCCAGTGCCTACTCCTGAGCAGATCAAGGGCACTATTGGCATGACTTTGAATAAGGGTATTCAAAGTTTGCTGCCAGATCCAACTGATGAGCGTTTGGCTTTAGAGACTACTCAGCTTTACCGCGATACCTTTTCTGTAAGCCCGGATATCAATGTTTCTATTCTCTTTGATGGCATCTTAGATACTTTTAAGGCTTTAAAGTCCAAAGGCTATATGATCGCCATGGCAACAGGTAAGTCACGCGTGGGTGTAGATCGCCTCCTTGATGATTGCCCAGAGCTTAAGGACTATTTTGAGATCATTTGCACTGGAGACAAGTGCGAGTCTAAGCCATCACCTGCCATGATTAATGAAATCAGTGCGCTCTCTGGCGTTCCTGTTGGCAAGATCATGGGTGTAGGCGATGCCATCTTAGATATTCAGATGTTTAGAAATGCTAAATGCCATGAGCTCGGTGTATTAACTGGCGTAGCTGATTTTTATGCCATGGACGACTTCGATACTGAGTTTATCCTGCCAAAGGCTACCGATATTATCCACTACCTCGACTAGGCCTTTAGAGTACTTAATAGCTAAGCTAAGCTCTGCTAATTGCTCTTGAGAATCTGGGCTGTTTTTGGAGCTGTTCGTGCGCAGATTATGGTCTGGCTTTGGCTGTGCGTGCGCAGATTATGGACTGGTTTTGGCTGTGCATGCGCAGATTATGTGAGTCCGCAAGCAATGGGACTCACGTAAGTGGGATTTACTTAGAGCGCATCTTAGCGCGTTCTTCTTCAGAAAGAATGGTGACACGGCGGTCATCACGCATGGAAACAGGGCGACCTTTCTTAGCCTCAAAGAATGTCTTGAGCTGAGAGTAGAACTCGCTGCGGCGCTCGTCTTTATTAATCTGCATCAGCTCATCGGCCTGATCGATTACTTGCTTGAGCGTCTGTGACCCATCCTCACAACCATAGAATGTGCTGCAGCCAATACCAAAGAAGATTGGTACAGGGCTAGTCTCAATTGGGGTGTGCTGCTTGTGGTAGGCGTTATTCTCATTGCGCAGCTTATCAATATTGCGAGCAATCTCATCGACTTGCTGCTTATTACAATAAGGCAAGATCACTAAGAACTCATCGCCTGCAAGACGCATGATTTCTAGGCTAGTATCTTGTTCACATCCATCGTCGTTAGGACTAAGTTCATTCTTGAACGCCTCGTTTTGATGTTGATGGATAAGACTATCTAAGTTGTCTTTAGCAATAGGATCGCTGCGGGTAGATTGAATGTCATCGCCATCTAATTGCTTGATCAAGTCATGGAGCATATGACTATCTACAGAGCTATTTTCTCCTGCATTGAGCTGATAGACGAGGTTATCTTCTAACACTGGCTTGTCAGTAGTTAGGGCCTCAAGATCTTTAGTTAAAGCAACAGTCTTTTGAGCTCGAGTCTGAGTAAGGCTTTCGGTACCTGGAATAATCTGCTGCGCACCGTTATCTGTAGAGTGCTCTTTATGCAGCTTCATAGTCTTAGCATAGGATGAGGCTGCAATACCGTCACGAATCAGATCGCGAGCTTTGATAAGTAAGTAGTCACCATGGCTATGGCCTAAGATGTCATTAGTAAGCTTTAGACCAGAGATATCAATGAAGATCACTGATACAGGCATCACCGCTTTGTTCTCGTAACGAGTGTAGTTTTGTAAGAAGAAGTTACGATTGTGCAATCCTGTAAGCGAGTCAGTAAACATCATGAGCTTGATGTTATCGAAGCTGCTTTGTACTAGGTTAATATTGGTTAAAGTACCGATAACACGGCGTGCGCGACCAAAGTTGTCACGCTCTTGTACTAAGCCACGGCACACACACCAAAGGTAATGACCTTGCTTGTGACGAATACGCATGCAGCTTTCAAAGTAGTCACCATATTGCTCAGATTGGCACATATGGCTCAGCACCATGAAAAAGTCGTTATCGTCAGGGTGAACAATACGGGCAATAAAGTCGTCTATATAGCGAGGGAACTCTTCTTCTTTATAGCCAATCATGGCGTGGTAGGAAGCAGAGCACACTAACTCATTAGTGGCACTGTCCCAAATGTACATACCATCGCCAGAGATCTCTCGTGGGATAAGCTCAGAATGAGGGCTATGCTCAAAAGAAATATAGCCTACACAGTAAAGAGCACTACCGTCGGGACGACGCTGCAGCACTGATCCTTGAACCACAAAAGAACGTCCTTTAAATGGACCTTCAATCATGGTCAAATGCTCAAAGATCACGTCACCCATGCTCTTATCGTTCATGTTGAGGTAAAAGCGGGTGGCATCAAAACTGTTAAGGTTGCGAATTACAACATGCGGGGATTGAGAGTCATGATGATCAGTTGCGCCAATGAAAGATGCAGCGGCACGATCGACGATAAAAGCATCACGCTCTCCATCGTAATACCAGTGGCCTAAGATCTTGCTCTCTTCGGCTGATAAAAGCTCATCAGCCTCACTTAATTCGTGTTCTGTCCAAGACTCAAAAGGTGCATTCTCATCACGACCTACAATATGTTCGTCGGCGTTGCCAGAGTCATTAGCGAGAACTTCTCTGACCTTGAAATACTGCATCTTATCTCCCGCACGAAGTGGACTAACTAGCCATGGCTAGCTTAGTCATACTCGTAACTGTTGTATTTAGTCATGCTCACAAGAGCATAGTGCACATGAGCACGAGCATAACTTAACGAAAATGTTAAAGAACTACTATCT
>Tim_p2__coassemble_632_pt1 | contig 18357 bp, 14 predicted proteins | sample Tim_p2__metabat2_low_PE_034 | metagenome-assembled genome bin Tim_p2
GAGTGAATGGCGATCTTAAAGGGCGATCTTCAAGAGGAGCCGATCTTTTTATAAGCTAGATTGAATGATCCGCAGTCCTCAAGTGGATGTTTAAGCTACCTCGGCTGTTATGCGTGCATCTGACATGGCCAAATTACAAGTGAAGTTCTAGGCCATGGCATCGGTTCAGAGCTAGGCTTGTTGTAATGGGTATAAAGATTCAGATATCGAGACTAGAGCACTTTGGTTCAAGTTTAGAGAGGCACGAGAAGCATGAGTGCTTGATGGGGCAGTGGTAATAGCGATCGCCTCGATAAGTGCTTTCTAATCAAGCTAGGATGAAAGTACAACTACAATGATGGGCAGGATAAAAGTAAGTACAGATCTAGTGAAAGAGTGGCAACAAGCAAGGTTGGCCTTGGTGGGCAACAAGCAAGGTAGGTCTTGGGAGGCTATAAGCTGCTGCAGCTAAATATGCATCTGCAGCAGCTTGATGTGAGGCCATGTGGCCAAGATGAGAAGAGCTATGGGCTTTGTTATTTAGCTGCAGCCTTTTGAGGTGCTGGAGCCTTGGAGCAGTCCATGTAGTTAAGTGCTGCACGACCTGAGATAAACAGAGGGAAGTTGTTGTCGATCATACGGTCGATAAAGGTAAGCACATTGATAGTACAGCCTGGACGGATGGTGTTGCGGGTAGCCTTGTCATAGAAGACAGAGTCATCGATACGCAGATCCATAATGAAGGCCTCATTGGCTGAGGTCACAAAGAAACCATTGATGGTTGGATCAACACCAACGTGAGTTACTTGAACATCGGTAAAGATAACAGGCAGCTTCTTAAGCTCTGGTACATAGCCTCTTAAAGCATTTTGATTGAGCATCTCTAAAAGCTGCTTGTAAGAGACGTAGACACCAGCATCGGTTGAGTACTTAACTTTGTTGTTAAAGTAGATACGATCTTTGCCAGTATCAAAGTTTGCAATGGTCAGTACACCTAAAATCGGAGTATTGATCTTACCGGTAAGGCCAGCTGAGCCCTCTGGGAAGATTACGGTAGAGGACTGTGAGAGCTTTTCAAGGCGGTTTTTAGCCTGAACATCACCAGTAATTGCTGATCTAGTTGGAGCATCAAGCTCCTCACCTGCATCTAAAACTACCTGATTTACTGCAAAGTGTTCGGTCTTAAAGACAGTCTTAAGATGGTATGCCTGAGCAGTAGTTGAAAAGGCAGTAAGGCCGATGAGAGCACTAGCTGCTACTAAAGAGCGCATAACAGTTGAAAGCTTATTTATCTTCATAAGAAATCCTTAATATCTACCCTGCATTCAGGCACAAGAGTTCGTGCGCCAAATTTCGACCCAACTACCATAAATGAGCAAAGTGATATGCAATCTGGCGGTAGTTACAGTTACTAGATTGCGCTAAAAGCGGTGTAATAGCATCTTTAAGATACAACGCTTAAGAGCACAACAGCATTAAGTTAAGCATATGACAAAACATATGCGACACAGCAGCTGAGTATATGCATAAAGCATACTGACTTAAGTTAGATTCTAGCAAAGAGAGGGCTTTTAAAGTGTAGCGTGAGCAATCTTTGCATATCTGATAGCGTTAAAACCATTGTAGCGCCAGTATGATGCATTGCAAACAGCATCTATCTGATTGTGAGATGGCCGTACTTATCTTAATTGAGCGCATTGTAAGTAAGGTTTACAGTGCTTTTGTGATTAAGCAAGAGACAAGAGCCTCTTCTTATGGAATAATGTCTTACATAGAGGCTTTATTAGATAAGCTTTGCTATACGTTCAGTATTTGCTGAATGTATAGCTAAGCTTACTTTTAGTCCTCCTTATCTTTAATTAAAGGACAGCTTAATGGAAAGTACCAACGTTGTATTGCCGAATGAGGTTGATCTCGATAAGTGCATTGCCCTGAACACCCAGTTTAAGGGAGCACGTCTAGAGCTTAGCCAGCTTGAGCGCTTTAGCTCAGCATGTGACAAGGTGCAAGGCGACGTCCTGTGCTGTGTGTCCTTTGAAAATGACATCAATGGACTGCGTGTTGTCAAAGGTGAAGTAGAGGCAGATGTTATTCTCGTTTGCCAGCGCTGTGGCAATGAGTATGTACAGCACTTATCTTTTGACTTTGAGTTCACTCCGGATTACGAGCGTGCCAAGGCCTGCAATCTCGAAAATAAGTACGAGTTCATCGACTTTACTGAAGATGGCAAGCTTGATCTGTACAATTTGATTGAAGACGGTCTTCTCTTAGAAATCCCGTCCATCCCACGTCATGATGAGGATGATGAGAACTGCAGCCGTCACGGTAGTTCCTGGTCTTACGGCGAGCTTGATAAAGAAGCTAGCGTTAGCCCATTTGCCGCCTTAGCTGCATTAAAAGACTCTATGAGCAAAGACAAAAAGTAATGACCAACTCCCATGGGCAAGACCATGGGGTTCCTGCGTAACAAGGCACAAGAGCCCTGTTATTCATCCCTTAACGAGCCTCATCTGATGAGGCTCTATCGTCTAAGCACTATCCTTTCTAAATTCTAAGATCCCATCTTTCTTATCTTGAGCCTCTAACATCAGCGACCATAACAGCTGCTCACTTCTAGCGACCTTAACTGCAGTTAATGTCTGCGATCCTGCTTATTTGTTTTTCTATAGCCGGCTCTTTAAACAAAACTTGCTCTTAGCTTTGTGAGTACGCTCATCAGCTGCAGCGTAGGCTTTTGACTGCTTTGAATAGAGCTATCAGCTAAGGCACTACGTATATATAAAGGATAGGAACTATAGTGCACTAAAATCAGTGCTCTGTATTTATGGCACTTAACCTAGCTAATGTAGCTGTGGCAACCTTATACGTTGTGGGCCGTGATCCTGTTCATGCTATGATCTTTGGTTTAGTAACTAGCTTAGCCTCTGATCTTTTGATCTGTTCCTTTATATGATCTTATCAGGCACAAAATGATCTTTAGCTTCGGCGATCTGAGTTTGTTGCGTGAGTTTAGTTGCGGTGATCTTGGCTAAATTGTGGTGATCTTGCGTGATCTTTTTTAGCTTTTTATAAGCTCAAAAAGCACTGGTGATGTATGGCCATTGTTAGCGCTAAATGGCTTAGTTATGGTGTTTGCTAAGATCTTTTGATCGGGCGCTGGAGGTGGGGTTTGCTGCGTTTTGTGAAATATATTTGTGGTGTAGATCAAGAATTGTTGAAAATTCCGCTGAAAGTGCCTATAATAGCGCGTCCGTGATCATGGCTTGGGAAAGTCTATTGGTCATGAGATTTTATTTTTTGATCAAAAAAAGCAGCTCAAAGCCTCATTTTGCAAAGGTTTAAACCTGTAATAGCAAGCGGCTGTTATGAGCAATGAAAGGTATTTTAGGAGACTATAATGGCCGTTCCACAGAACCACCAGTCCCGTTCACGTCGTGACAAGCGTCGTACTCACGATGCATTAACCGCTCGTCAGTTATCTGTAGATCCACAGACCGGCGAGACCCACATCCGTCACCACGTAACCGAGCAGGGTTTCTACCGTGGCAAGAAGGTTATCTTCAAGTAAGATTCCTTCAATAGCCTGAAAAGGCATGCTTTATAGCGCTAAAGCATAGCAGTTCAGACTGCACGACGGGGCTTGATGCCCCGTCTGTCGTTTTTAGGCTATCCATTTTCTTATCCCACCCCATCCGAGCCTCTTGTTTAAACTTCTACCCTCTTGTCTTTTGGCAGTTCTTGCTCCTCAGTTTTGCCTTATCAAGCTCACACACAATCCAATCTCAATCTCAATCTCAAGTTCAAACTCAAACACAAGCACAAATAAATCTTTATTAGCCATGGCTTTGCTGTTTTCAAAGTTTGTGGTTTTGCCTCCGTGCTGTGGCTATTTGCTTAGACGTTAATTGAGATTTGAGCAATTATGAGTTTTTCTTGCGTCTTTAAGTAAATACTTAATCAAAGTTGATAATTCATTTGCTAAGCTAAGTGCACCTAGCTTGGGGCTTTTAGCTGTGCTGATGGAGCATGGTATTTGTTTTATTGCCTGCCTAAGCTTAGTGTGATTACTTAGATATGTAATGCTTGTAATAATGCAGCGTTTTCCTAGACGTGGATGGTTTCATTTATGTTCTTCAAAACAGACGACGATAGCAAAGCTCAGCCTTGCGTTGCCTTAGATGGTACTGGTGGCGATAACAAAGATACGCGTCATGTTGTTGATGCAGTGCGCTTTGCTCTTGCTATGTGCCCAAGCTTATATCTCATCGTCTTTGGCAGCTCCGAGCTAGAAGAAAAGCTAAAACTAGCCATCAAGGAAACTAACCGTTACGAATTTAGGTTGGCTGCTCAATGCATTGAACAAGATGAACCACCTCGCTCTGTGTTACTAAACTATAAAAACTCAGCCATGTATAAGGCTATAGAGTGTGTTAAGTCAGGTGAAGCAGGTGCCATGATCTCTGGTGGTGGAACAGGGCCTTTAGTAACGATTGCACGCCACCTTTTGGGGGTGCAAAAGCTCAATGACAAAGCTATTCGTCTAAAAGAGCGTTTAGGCTATGAGGGACGTGGTGGTAAAGTGCGTCCTTGTTTTGCTGCACGCATACCTGTGGGCAAGGGACGTTTTGCGCTGATGATGGATTTAGGCGCTAATGCTACTTGCTCTCCAGAAGATTTGTATGACTTTGCCAATCTTGGAAAAGCTTGCGCCTCGATTTCTTTAGACATTAGCTCTCCACGTGTAGCTATCTTAAATATTGGAACCGAGCTTGGTAAAGGCAGTCCATTAGTACAAGATGCTAAGAGTATTTTAGAGCAAGACCGTTCAATAAACTTCACAGGATTTATTGAAGCTAATCGAATCTTTCGTAATGATGCCGATGTCATTATTACTGATGGCTTTACCGGTAACGTTGCTCTAAAGGCTGCCGAGGGTGTGGCTGATCTGTATTCTTCTTCCGGCGGCTTTAAGCGTTTCTTTAGCAAGATGTCACGACCTGATTGGCTCTTGCCATGGCAATACAATGGCTCGGTATTACTCGGAGTTAATGCTCCAGTTATCAAGTCTCATGGATCTGCAGGCAAGGAAGCTTTAGCTGTAGCGGTAGTTGAGGCTGCACGCGCTGCACAAAAGAATCTTAGTACTTCCATGGCTGATGCCTTAGCTAAAGGATAGAGAAAATTTATATATTGCAATTAGGATATGTGCGTTTTTAGTTAATCTAGTTAACTACGGACAGCTTATGTTGCTGTATTACAATTGCATAAGCTATTTAAGTTGCTAGTTTTTATAAGGCCTTGTGGCGAAAAGTAGCTGAGTTTTTTCCTTTTGGGCTATTAAATTCTTACGAAAAATGGCACAATGTACGGTTTCAGTCGAAGTTTTTGTTGCCAACCGAGAGTGGTGAGACATTTGTATACCAAGATTTTAGGTACCGGCGGCTATTTGCCTGCGCAGGTTAGAACAAATGCTGATTTAGAGCAGATGGTTGAAACATCCGATACGTGGATTGTTGAGCGTACCGGTATCCATGAAAGAAGAGTTGCCTCTGATACAGAGACTGCTTCTTATATGGGATCCCAAGCTGCCCTCAAAGCTTTGGAAGCTGCAGGTTTAGAAGCTAGCGCCATTGATGCAGTGGTTTGCGCCACTACCTCATCGCAAAATGCCTTCCCATCAACTGCTTGTGAGATTGCCTTAGCTTTAGGCATCAAAGAGATTCCTGCTTTTGACGTAGCTGCAGCATGTGCTGGCTTTAGCTATGCCTATAGCGTTGCTCACAACATGATCTTATGCGGTCAGGCAAAGAATGTTTTAGTAGTTGGTTCTGACACCTTATCCCATGCTTGCGATCCAACTGATCGCGGTACCATCATCCTCTTTGGTGATGGCGCGGGCGCTGTTATTCTTGGTCAGTCTGAAGAGCCAGGCACTCTTGCAGTTAAGCTCTCCTCAGATCCAACTCGTGGCGATTTATTATGTCTGCCATACGCCAAGCGCGGCACTTGCCCAAATACCGATGCCTATCTGTTTATGAAGGGCAACGATGTATTTAAGCACGCTGTTACTATGCTCTCTAATCTCGTTAAAGAGACTTTAGATATGGCTGGTCTTAAGGAAGAAGATCTCGATTTCCTCGTTCCTCATCAGGCCAACTTACGTATCATTAGCGCCACTGCTCGTAAGCTTAAGCTTGATATGTCTCAGGTTATCGTAACCTTAGATAAGCATGGCAATACCTCAGCAGCCTCCGTACCTTTAGCTTTAGATGAGGGTATTCGTTCAGGCCGCATTCAGCGCGGACAAAACTTACTGCTTGAGTCATTCGGCGGTGGTTTTGTTTGGGGCTCAGCCTTAGTTCGCTACTAATCAAAGTGGCTAAGTATCTGCCGGCCCGATACATCCAAGATTTCATTACGTCATCTGACGTAAGATATTAAAACGCAGCTTTCTTTTAAATAAGGACATCTTTGGCTCAATGCATAAAGTTGTAGAGCTTATAAGTTAATGTGCCATTGGCGATACTTAATAACTTAATAGGCGTTCAAGCTGCGTTGTTTATCAAATCAGTATACATTTTCCCTTCTCTTATCATTCCCATTTGACTCATCTTTATAAGTGTTGTTTGCATCGCATTCAATGATGTCTTTATATGGTATGTTTAAGGGTTGGCTCAGTGTAGAAGCTGCATTTTTGCAAACCTTACCTTTTGCAAAGCGGTCGATGTCGCGAGACATGGTGTTTATACATTGAGTAATGCTTTTCCATCAATTTGACAGGAGTAATGTGGGCAATTAGGTTTTTCCTGAGAGTTCACTAATTGTTACTATGAAGTCATTTGCAGTTGTTTTCCCAGGTCAAGGTTCTCAGTCAGTTGGCATGCTTGAGTCATTCATGTCAGATGCTATCGTGGCTAAAACCTTTGAAGAGGCTAACGAGGCTCTTGGTTACGACTTAAAGAAGATCGTTCTTGAAGGTCCAGATACTGAGCTCAACAAGACTGAAATTACTCAGCCAGCTATCTTAACTGCCTCTGTAGCAGCATTCCGCGCTTTCAAGGCCGCTTTAGGCGACGCTGCTCCTAAGGCATGTGCTGGTCACTCCTTAGGTGAGTACAGTGCCTTAGTTGCTGCAGGTGCATTAGACTTTGCTGATGCTGTTCGTTTAGTTCGTCTGCGTGGTCAGGCTATGCAGGAGGCTGTTCCTGCTGGTGTTGGCGCTATGATGGCAGTTTTAGGTTTAGAAGACGACGTTATCGTTTCAACCTGTGCTGAGGTTTCAAAGGACGGTGACGCAGTTTGGGCAGCTAACTTCAATACTCCTGGTCAGGTTGTAATCTCCGGCGCTAAGGATGCAGTTGCTCGCGCAGGTGAGGCTTTTGCTGCTAAGGGCGCACGTCGTTGTGTAGCTCTTCCAGTTTCTGTTCCATCACACTGCCCAATGATGCAGTCCGCTGCAGACAAGCTTGCTGATGCTTTAGCTAAGCTTGATCTTAAAGATGCTTCCATCCCTGTATATGCAAACGTATTAGCTTCATCTATTACTACTAAGGCAGACATCGTTGATAGCCTCATCAAGCAGCTCATTGGCTCTGTTCGTTGGGTTGAGTCTGTTCAGAAGATGAAGGCAGACGGCATCGAGGCATTAATCGAAGTTGGTCCAGGCAAGGTATTAACCGGTCTTAACCGTAAGATCGACAAGAGCTTTGTTACTGGCAACATCGCAAGCACTGAAGAGATTGCCAAGGTTATTGAGAGCCTCAACGCCTAAGTTAAGGTTCACATAAGCATCTGGGCAAAAATCTAATACGGCCTAGGCTTTAACCTAGGCTTAGTTAAGGCAAAGATGCTTTAAGATTCAAATTTTCATTCACGAGACATTGAACATGATTAATCTGGATTTTGCAGGTAAGGTTGTTCTAGTAACTGGCGCTAGCCGTGGTATCGGTAAGGCCATTGCAAGTGCATTTGCAGCATTAAACGCAACTGTTATTGGTACCGCTACCTCAGAGTCTGGTGCTCAGGCAATCACTGAGTACTTAGGCGGCAAGGGCCACGGTATGGTCTTAAACTCTTTAGAGCCTGCTACTTTTGCAGACTTTGTTAAGGCTGTTGAAGAGAAGGCTGGCGGCACTGTTGATATCTTAGTTAACAACGCTGGTATTACTCGTGACAACCTCTTCATGCGTATGAAGGATGAAGAGTGGGATCAGGTTATCTCTTGCAACCTGACTGCCGTTTCCAAGCTTTGCCAGCTGTGCATGCGCGGCATGATGAAGAAGCGCAATGGCCGCATCATCAACATCACCTCTGTTGTTGGTGAGACTGGTAATGTTGGTCAGTGTAACTACGCTGCTGCTAAGGCAGGTCTCATTGGCTTCTCTAAGTCTCTGGCCAAGGAATTAGCTGCCCGTAACGTAACTGTTAACTGCGTAGCTCCAGGTTTTATCACCACCGACATGACTGCTGTTTTATCAGACGAGATCAAAGAGCAGTTATTAAAGGCTGTTCCTCTTGGTGCTATGGGCAGCGCTGACGACATTGCTGATGCTGTTGTTTTCTTAGCTTCTGATGGTGCTAAGTACATCACTGGTACTACCATTGATGTAAACGGCGGTATGTACTGCGTCTAATTTTTTAAGCCTGATTGACAGTAATATGGCAATACAGCCCCTTAACTTTGGGACTGCAAGGAAAATTCAAGGGCACAGTATATTAGCTAATTAAGTTTTTATTTATGTGTCTGTATGCAAAGCAAAATGCTTTAGTCACTGATCAAGATCATGATTTAGAGATTTTGCTAAGTTTTGTCTTTGTAATTGAGTCAAAGCTCGCATAGTTCTATACAAATTTAGCCAAATTATTGTGATTAGGCTTAGTATAAACCGTAAGATATTGCTCAATATGAGCACTCATACGGTAGTGCTATCAAGCTTTAGAGCAATTAACAGCAGATCTAATAGCAAGTCTGAAAGACAATTCTTAAAGTGGTCATACTTTAAGCGTTTGATAGATGTCTGATAAGAAGTGTCAGTCTAGGTTTTAGTTAGCGCTAGGACCTTAGCTACACCCATTTGTTAGTGTGAACAACGGCATATTAAGCAAAAATAGCCGATTTTTCAGGGCTTTACACTATTCAAGCGGTATGTTCTTGTATATAATCAGCATCGAACAGTTCTTGCGATTTCTTGACTGAAAAGAATCTATGGTTTTATTCAGTTAAGAGTGCAACTACTCAACCGCCTTGTTTGTCGAGCTGCAGTTGTGTCAGCCCAACATCCGGTATTACCGGTACGGGCCAGCCAGTCGGTAACCGGTGTTGAGAACAGTTTGGCTAGGTTCTGACTGTCTAGAGCGGATTTACATCTTGGCCGTCTTTATTGATGGCTCTTGATACCACCTATGTGATAGAGTAGCTAGGCTTTAGAGCCTATGCCTACTACAGTCAGATTTCTTTCTCCAACATTGTGTTGGATGACACTTACTAAGGACAGAAGTGCTAAGCACTCTGACGGGAAAAAATGAGCGATAACAACATTGAAGAACGCGTAAAGAAGATTATTGTTGACATGTTAGGCGTAAAGGCCGAGGATGTCGTTCCTGAGGCATCATTCGTCAATGATCTGGGCGCTGACTCTTTAGATACTGTAGAGCTCGTAATGGCTCTGGAAGAAGAGTTCGAGACCGAGATTCCTGATGAGGAAGCTGAGCAGATCAACACTGTTCAAGCAGCTATCGACTACATCAAGTCACACCAGGAGTAATACTTGCGCTGCTCTAGCAGCTTAAGTATTAGCAGCGGTACAGCCTAGCTGTACCGTCTGTTACTCATACAAACAGCAAGCCTCGGCTTGCTTGTTTTGTTTATAGGCCTTAGAAATATAAGGCAACAGAATAACTATTCATAAGTTGCTACACATTAAAAATCACAGCATGTGTTGGTTTTGTTCGATTAGTCTATTACCTCTACAAAATTAAACGCGCTGTATACGCCTTTGACGCATAGATATCGTATTATCATTACTCTAAGTAATTGAGCATAAGGCCATTGTGTGGTAATGTGTGATGTTTGCAGTCAATATTGACTGCTCAAAGTACAATTCTATGTCCTATGACTGTAAGAGCTTGTACAAGATTGTAAGCTTCAGTCTTAACATAGAGCATTGCAAGTTGCTTGTACAAAGAAATAGGTTCTATAGGCAGCGCCTAAAACCTGTATTCTTCGGTATCCTACCAATTCTTGATGGGTAGACGTGGCCGGAGCGCTGCAATATAACAATTTAGCAATTACTATTTTGGAGGCATTAACGGTGCAAAAGCGCAGGGTAGTAGTGACCGGTCTTGGCATGTTAAGCCCGGTGGGTAACACTGCAGAAGAATCTTGGCAGAATTTACTCGCAGGAAAGAGTGGCATCTCAACCATTGAGCATTTCGACACCAGCGCCTTTTCGGTAAAGATCGCCGGCCTGGTTAAGAACTTCAATCCAGAGGATTTCGGAATTACTCGTAAAGACGAGCGTAAGATGGATCCTTTCATCCAGTATGGTATCGCTGCTGGTCTGATGGCTTTTGAAGATTCTAAGCTTGAGGTTACTCCTGAAAATGCCGAGCGCATGGGCGTAATGATTGGCTCAGGTATTGGTGGTTTAGGTTTAATTGAGCAGAACATTAATGGTTTAGCTCAGAAGGGCATTAAGGGTATCTCCCCATTCTTCGTTCCATCAACCATCATCAACATGGTTTCTGGCCACTTATCTATTCTTAAGGGCTTAAAGGGTCCTAACCTGGCCTCTGTAACTGCTTGTGCATCCGGTACTCACGCTATCGGTCTGTCAGCTCGTCTGATTGCTTGCGGTGATGCTGATGTAATGTTAGCTGGTGGTGCTGAGAAGGCTTCAACCCCAATGGGTATTGGTGGCTTCTCTGCCTTAAAGGCATTATCCACCCGTAACGATGAGCCAGAAAAGGCATCCCGTCCTTGGGATGAGGGCCGTGACGGCTTCGTATTAGGTGATGGTGCTGGTGTTCTCGTATTAGAAGAGTACGAGCACGCTAAGGCACGTGGCGCTAAGATCTATGCTGAGTTAGTTGGCTTTGGCATGTCTGGCGATGCTTACCACATGACCGCTACCCCAGAAGATGGTGAGGGTGCACGTCGCGCTATGCTTAACGCTTTACGCGATGCTGATGTTAAGCCAGAAGAGATTGGTTACATCAACGCTCACGGTACTTCAACTCACGTTGGTGATATTTCTGAGCTGCGTGCAGCTAAGGCTATCTTCGGTGAGGCTCCTGCTAAGACTGTAATGAGCTCAACCAAGTCTATGACTGGTCACTTATTAGGCGCTGCAGGTGCTATTGAGGCAATCATCACTGTGCTTGCTGTACGTGATCAGAAGTGCCCACCTACTATCAACTTAGAGAACCCAGCTGAGGAAGTAGGCCAGTTCAATTTAGTTCCAAACAAGGCTATCGATCACGAGATTAACTATGCAATCTCCAACAGCTTTGGCTTTGGTGGTACTAACGGCTCTCTGCTGTTCAAGCGCGTTTAATGTACTAGTTTGAGTAAGCTTAATTAAAAGCTTCTCAAGCCTATAGTCATTACGACTTACAGGCCCCTGATAAAAACTTATCGGGGGCTTGTTGTTTTTAAGTCAGCAAGATTTAACCATGCCCGTATCAGGCTCTTTGCCACCTTTTTTTTCTTAGCAAAGTAACATTTGCGCTCAGCGCTATATAGTTGTTAATGACACATGTTCATCAAGCTAAAAGTAAGGTTATTTGAGTCTTTATTGTGAGAAAGGGCTAAGAATCAGTACTAGAGCCTAGGATTAGACGCTCTTTAAGGTTAACTTTAATTTACGGTTTGTGTTGCCTAGTACGGCACATTCACTATGGCCTAGCCTATTAGGACAATCAAATGAGCAATCTTGAGCTTCCTTCTTTAAAGATCAACAACAAAGTAACTATCTCAAGACAGATCTATACTTTCTTGAGACATATCATTACTACAGCTTCGATCTCTCCTGGTACTAGCATTTCTGAAAATGAGCTGTCTAAACACTTCAATGTTTCCCGTCAGCCAGTTCGAGAGGCTTTAACCACTTTAGAGCATGACGGACTTATCACCATCATTCCGCAAAAAGGTACTGTGGTTAAGCGTATTTCTGTAGCCAATCTCAAGAGCGTGGTCTTTATTCGTGAAGCTTTAGAGTGTGCATCTTTAGATAACATCAGCAATCTGCCACCAGCTAAGTTGTCTAAAGCCTTAAGAAAACTGCACAACAACCTCGATGATCAGCGTAGGAAAGTAGATCCGTGTAACTTAGCCTCATCATTTTTGCCTATTGATGATAAGTTCCATGAAATCATCTGCTCTTTCTCTGATTGCTCTATGACTTGGGATGCCATTCAATCGATTAAAGGACAGCTTGATCGTATTCGTTATTTAGCTATGGGCTCAGATCACCCGATCTCGCCAATTGAGAAGCTTATTGCCGAACATGAAGAGGTAGTTAAGGCCATCGATAAAGGTGATATTGAAGAGGCTAAGCGCCTGTTACGCTACCACCTGCACGAGATCATGCAAACCCATGTCTCAATTCGTCAGCAGTATTCAGAGTGGTTCGAGCCAGAAAACTAAGCTCAATCAAGCTAAACACAAATGCTAAGCACAAATGCTTAAGCACTAACGCTCAAGCACTAGCGCTTAGCCACCCAAGCCTGCCATCGAGCAGGCTTTGCTGTCTTTACACGCAAACAAATACAACAACAAAAGGCCCACCAAAACCCCAATAAACTAAAACGCCCACACTCGCGTCAAACAATCATAGATATTGCCTAGACGCTCATACAGCGATTGTTAAAGCATTTACGTACATTGACAGCTAAATTAATAGAGAGCGCTATACGCGCACTCTATGATGCGCTATGCGAACGCTAAAGTAAGACATAAATATGAAAGTCATACGCCATTGCAGAGTATGTCACTAAGAAGATAAGAGCCTTAAGAATAAAAGAACGCAAAGAACATAAGACCGGCAAGAAGTTAAGGCATGCAAGAAGATAAGAGCACAGGGTACTTGCTAGGATAAAAGCCAATGCTATGCATCAAAGATGACAGTGCATAGCATGGTCAGAAATACAAAGATATGCTGTAAAGAGATGCACAACACTATGCAGCAATGAGATGCAGTAAAGAGTAGATTGCCCAACCAACATGCCAACATGATGGCACGTCTGGCCCAAAAGAAATAGGTTATGTGGTTGGGGCTTGGGATAAATAGGGCATAGACTTTAACTTGAGTATCATGTCCATGCCGCTAAAGTACCTAGATATCGTCTTCCTCGTCAACGGATACGTAGGTATTGTCATCTTCAAAATCAGCTCCACCAGTTACTAAAGCGATAGACTCTGGAGTAAACCAATCGCTGAAGTTGCGCATTATATCTTTGTGGGTATCTAAGATCTTATGCAGGTGGATATGTAACAGCTCAATGGCCTTATCAAGATTGTTATTAGCGAGTTCATCATAGATTTCTTGATGCTCGTTAGTAATCCCATCAGTGTGGCCACGTAAGTCAAAGGATAAGAAGCGAATACGATCCATCTGTCCCTTGATGCCCTGTACAGTCTCCCAGGCCATATCAGCACCTGAGATAGAGCAAAGCTTCTTGTGGAAAAGGTCGTCTAAACGCAAGTACTCAGACTTTAACTTGCTGTCTTTAACGACATTGCGCTGCATATTCAGCACTTTGTTTAAAGTCTCTAAGTGGCTCTTCTTCTCGGCATCAGTAAGATTTGCAAAGTTGCGTACGCACTCTTTTTCGATAGCGCAACGAACAAATACAGTTTGGTAGAGCTCTTTAATGCAGATGTGCTCAACAATAGAACCGCGCTGTGGCAGTACAGATAATAAGCCTTCATAGCTAAGACGCATTAAGGCTTCACGTACTGGCTGACGGGAGACGTTGAAGTGCTCTGAAAGAGAGTTTTCAGACAGAATGGTGCCAGGCTTTAAATTGGTTTCAGTAATCTGCTTACGCAGGAAGTCGTGAATTTGTGGGCTAATGACTTTCTTTGGCGATAGTCTAAGCTTTGGAAGATTGTGAACTCCTGCAACTGACATTACAAAACCTCTTTGTATTACTAGTGATAGCTACCATGTTTAGCAAAGCCAAAGATCAAATAGTAAACGCAACAAAGGTCTATATACCTTTCAAAATACTAAGATCTCAAAGGCTTCCACAACTGAAGATGGCACACTACCAAAGTGAATCAAGCCGATATGTCGACACCTGTCGCCTAGTATACTAGTTACTAGTTAAGCTGATTATTCAATTACTTTTACATAACCACAATCAATGTAAGTAAAAGCAGTTCTCTTTAGTACATCAACAAACTTTATCAATTATAGCAAAATCACGCAATTAAGCCTATTACGGCATTATCGTAACCAGGGGCCATCTGAGTAAACCCTACATAACAGCGTACATAGCACAATACTTGACTACTAGTATCCTAGTTTTTAGTTAAGATATTTTACACAAGTATATTAGCATATTGTGAAACGCCTCTCGCAAAAATCCAAAAAACCACCACTCTTCCCTAAATCTACATACCCATACCGTAGCCTAACTACAACTTATCAGCGTCTCAAAAAATCTTTGCATTTTAAATCGGTAGCAACAGTAGCCATAACCCAAGCGAAGTACTACGCCAATCTTTGCAAATATATCGCTCCGCCAACCATGTGCCCCAACCTAAAGAGCACACGTAGTACGTAATTCTTTGCAAAGAAATACTGTGTTAAAGGCCCTTCACTTTCAAAAGGCTCGTTTAGTAAGCAATTCTTTGCATGCTAAATCCCTCCACCAAGCTCGTGACACAAGTCCAAAAGCTCAGGTAGTAAATAGTTCTTTGCATGCTAAATCACTCTTCAGTAAGCATATTCAAAGTTGATCAGGCCATGTACGCAAATCTTTGCATATTAAATACTGCGCAAAAACAAAAAGCCCCAGCACCTGCAAAGGTTCTGGGGCTTTTGACTAACTAATTAGTCGTAAAAAAGAATTGACTAGCCTAAGAGGCTTAAGCCAAGCTGAGGACGGGTGTTAGCCTGCATCAGCATGGAAGCAGCAGCCTGCTGAATGATGGACTGCTGAGACAGGTTTGCAGATTCTTCAGCAAAGTCAGCATCACGGATACGTGAGCGTGCATCAGCCTCGTTAGCTGCAACGTTAGACTGGTTGCGGATAGATGACTCAAGTCTGTTCTGTATGGCACCTAAATCGGCACGTTTTCCATCTACGTAACCGATCATCTGATCCATGAAACCAATGATCTCTTCTGCCTTGCCAGCGGTAGTAAAGTTGATACTAATTGCATCATTAGCACCTTTAATAAAAGCTTTATCAACGTTATTACCTGCGCCAGCAAAGTTGGCTTCTGCAATACCTGCTGCCTTAGCTGCTGCAGAAAACTGCAGGTTAACAAGAGCAAAACTGATAGTATCGCCTTTGTTTGAGCCAACCTGTAATGTAATGCCTTGATCTTTACCTGCATCACCACCAGCGGGTGGCGGGTTAGCACCAGCGTTAGGCAGAGGATCAATAGAGTTTGCTTGCTTACCGTTTAAGATGGTCTTGCCAGCAAAAGTTGTTTGCTTAGCGATACGAGTGATCTCGGTTGCTAATGAAGAGGCTTCTTTAGCAAGAGCTTGCTTATCAGAATTTGTATTTGTGCCGTTGTTAGCTTGAACAGCTAAAGTACGGATCTTCTGCAGCATGCTGGAGATCTCGTCCATGCCAGCTTCAGCTGTCTGAGCAAGGGCAATACCGTCAGAAGCGTTGCGATTTCCTTGATTTAATCCATTAATCTGTGATGTTAAGCGATCGGCGATCTGGAGACCTGCAGCGTCATCTTTAGCGCTGTTAATACGCATACCGCTGGATAATCTTTGGTATGTGGTGGTCAGGGAATTCTGAACATTACCTAAGTAGCGTTGTCCCTGAAGAGCGCTGTAGTTTGTATTTACATATACTGCCATTGTACTGATCCTCCGATTAACCTAATAAGCTCAGGCCAAGCTGAGGACGGGTGTTAGCCTGCATCAGCATGGAAGCAGCAGCCTGCTGAATGATGGACTGCTGAGACAGGTTTGCAGATTCTTCAGCAAAGTCAGCATCACGGATACGTGAGCGTGCATCAGCCTCGTTAGCTGCAACGTTAGACTGATTGCGGATGGAGCTTTCAAGTCTGTTCTGGATCGCGCCTAAATTGGCTCTTTGTCCATCAACATCTGAAATCATTTTATCCATAAGATCAATGGATAGAGCAGCTGCACTTGCTACTGAGAACTTGAAAGTAACAACATCCTTATCGAATTTAACTACATCCTTGTCTACCAATTTAGTTTTGAAGTCCGCATAGGCACGGGTTCCAATAACTGAAAACTGCATATTCTCAATTGAGAATTTGATTGTATCGCCCTTATTTGAGCCAACTTGCAAAGTTATATTGCCAGCTTTTCCTTTATCAGCCGCTTGCGCTTTAGAGAAGATGGTTAAATTATTTTCTTGCTGACCATTAAGCACAAGTTTGCCGCCATAAGTTGTTTGTTTGGCAATACGGCTAATTTCATTGGCTAAAGCAGAAGCTTCTTTTGACAGAGCTGCTTTGTCTTCTCCAGTGTTTGTTCCGTTAGCAGCCTGAACGGCTAAAGTACGGATTTTTTGGAGCATTCCCGAGATCTCATCCATGCCTGACTCAACTGTCTGGGCAAGAGCGATGCCGTCTGAAGCGTTACGATTTCCCTGATTTAACCCATTGATCTGGCTGGTTAAACGATCCGCGATCTGAAGGCCTGCAGCGTCATCTTTAGCGCTGTTAATACGCATACCGCTGGATAATCTTTGGTATGTGGTGGTCAGGGAATTCTGAACATTACCTAAGTAGCGTTGTCCCTGAAGAGCGCTGTAGTTTGTATTTACATATACTGCCATTGTACTGATCCTCCGATTAACCTAATAAGCTCAGGCCAAGCTGAGGACGGGTGTTAGCCTGCATCAGCATGGAAGCAGCAGCCTGCTGAATGATGGACTGCTGAGATAAGTTAGCAGACTCTTCAGCAAAGTCAGCATCACGAATACGGCTACGAGCATCAGCCTCGTTAGCAGCAACGTTAGACTGGTTGCGGATAGAGCTCTCAAGACGATTCTGCAAAGCACCCAGATCGGCACGAGCACTATCGACCTGAGCGATCATGCCATCCATAATTTCAATCAGAGCCTGATTGTCACCAGCATCAGAGAACGAAACGGTAATAACGCTAGCCTGAATTCCAATTGGCTTGCCTTGTGTTGGAGCACCACCCTCCATCTTAGCTTTAAAACCGGCAGCTGAAGCAATCATGGAGAAAGCAAAATTACCTACCTTGAATGTGATGGTATCGCCTTTGTTAGATCCGACTTGTAAGGTGAGCTGACCTACAGAACCAACTTTTGCAGCTTGACCTGCGGCCTCATAAATACCATCAGTTTTTTGGTAGCCCTTTAAGATCTTTTTGCCAGCAAAGGTGGTCTGATCTGCAATGCGGGAGATTTCATTAGCAAGAGCTGATGCTTCTTTTGATAAGGCTTTGCGATCTTCTAAAGTATTAGTTCCGTTAGATGCTTGAACCGCAAGAGTACGGATCTTCTGGAGCATGCCGGACATCTCGTCCATGCCAGACTCAATAGTCTGAGCTAGAGCGATACCGTCAGATGCGTTACGATTTCCCTGATTTAAGCCATTTATCTGGCTTGTTAAGCGATCAGCGATCTGGAGGCCGGCAGCGTCATCTTTAGCGCTGTTAATACGCATACCGCTGGATAATCTTTGGTATGTGGTAGTCAGCTGGTTCTGGACGTTGCCTAAGTAGCGCTGGCCCTGATAATGGGGTTGATATTTTTGCACAAAAAACCTTGGTTTATGATTTATAAAGGGTTTCTTGTGATTGTTTTTCACAATGCACATTTTCTAACACGATTTTATCGCTGTGGTACTAGTTGATAAATCGTATCAATAACATGTGCAATGATAGCAGATGACGACACTCAATATTAATGCTGTGCTTGACAATAGCGAGTTGTTTATGATAGGCCGCCATACATGCAAACCATCTGTTTATGAATGTTTAATATTTGTTACAGTTTAAATACCGTACATCTGATGATGACTTGCTGTTTTATGCGGTGGAGACAAATGCAAGTGCCGCTGAGCCAGCATCAGATCAGCCGATGCCGGGAATTTTGACGCGGTGGCGACGGCTGCGAGAGCGGCTGAGCCAGCATCAGATCAGCCGATGCCGGGCAATTTGACGCGGTGGCGACGGC
>Tim_p2__coassemble_641_pt1 | contig 18285 bp, 9 predicted proteins | sample Tim_p2__metabat2_low_PE_034 | metagenome-assembled genome bin Tim_p2
CTTGGGACAGTCCTTCATAGTTAAATGCAATGAGCTCATTGAACTTGGCGATAAAATCATCCAGGAAACAATCAGCGTACTGCGCGTTCAGACCGTACTTGTACTCGCATTCAACGTTGTTGAGAAGGTTTTCCTTAGTAAACATAAGCAGCCTCTACCGCCACATGGCAGTTGATAATCCCGACACCAGAGATACAAAACTACCAAACCATATTGCTAAGTTTCTATTTAAGACACTGCAAAAACAGCAGCTTTTCCTTAGCAACTACCGCAAACATAGCTAACTATAAAGTTAGCCACTACATACAAGCTAAGATGTTATTAGCAAAGCCCATTCGTAACTTAAGCAAACAGGTGTAAGCTCAAAGCTATGTACTAAAAGCTAGTAATGAAGAAAAGACTTGCCATGTACCACTAACAAATCTGCCTTAAGATCTGTCATTAAACTCAGCTAATTGGTATAGATGTCAGACAAATATCTATAGATGTTTTGTTGGACGATAACAAAGAACGAAATGTCATGCAATGGCGTTCTACATCACATTTGCTCGTCTTATTGAACTAGTTTGGCATATTATAGTTCACAACATAGATACAGCAACTTATTAAACATATCAAAAAAGTATCGCATAGTTCACTTGCACTAGAAAAACTCACCACAAAGTAGCTACAGTAAAGATGTGCAAGCCAATATTTTGCTGTTTTTTGAAGCTCATCATGAAAATCAGAGCTGCCTTTGCACTAATTTGAGTCTTTGCCGCACTCATTAATCTAAACACCATTACGTACACTCATGCTGCCTAAATTCCTAGTCCAAGCTCAAAAGGCAAATAGCAGCAACAGCGCCCGCTCAAGCACCTATGTCTACGCCCGTATCTATGTCCACGCCAATGCATATGTATCCACCCAAGCCTGTGTCCACGCCAGTGCCTATGTATCCACCCGAGCCTGGTCACCGCCAGTACCTATGTATCCACCCGAGACCATGTCTTAGCCATGCATCTGCTATGTTTTGAATCTGCCACGTTTTACATGCTCAGCCATGTCCTTGCGCAAGTTTTAGGTTCTGCACATGCATAGTATTTACGATGGCCTTTTATCAATATGTTCCCTGTTAAGGCCACTTGAACCACTATCAATTTGATGAATCAATCGTCGCGGGATATGCTGCGCCATGCCACATATGGACATGGCTTGCTTAATTGGATGGCTGTAGCTTTAGCAACTGCATATTTTGATGGGCAGTGTCACGGTGCTTGGCTGTAGCTGCAATTGCTAATGCTATTGCTTGTGCTTCGCTAGTACTACTTTTTGGCTGGGGATGCGGCCTTGATGGTGGTATTGGCAGAGCGATACTCACTTGGCTTGGAGCCGGTGTACTTCTTAAAAACACGTGCAAAATAGCCAGGGTCTTTGAAGCCGAGCTCATCAACTATGGAGCTGATGCGCTTGTCAGTTTGTGATAACAACTTGCAGGCCTCTTCAATGCGCATAGCATTGATGTACTCAACAGGAGTCTTATCTGTGTATTCCTTAAAGGAACGACACAGATAGGTTGGCTGCAGCTTGACCTCCTCAGCTATGTGGTTGAGCGAGATGTTCTCTTTATAGTGAGCTGCAATAAACTTAATGGCATCGTTAACGAGCTTTACCTGACGACGCTCTGAGGCTGTTTGTTCCTCGTGATTTTTATAGTGCTGCTCATACTGTAAGATGCCCATTAAAGTTAAGAACTGACCTTGAGCTTTGAGCTCTAAAGCAGCTCTTTTTGAGAATTTGTCGTCTTGTGCAGAGTTATCCTCTAAAGAAAAAACACTCTGTACGGTATGACAAAGATCGTCAAAAGCAGTAATTACGGCTCTATCGTCTGGATTAGTACGATAGAACACGCTCTGCAGCTTAATCTGGCCGTTTTGAATAGCTTCAATAAAGTAACGACCATTACCAGCGTGCTCTAAAATTAAGTTTGGATCAAAGTACAGGCACTTATAGACAAAGCTATCCGATTTATCTAAGCGCTCTAAACGTCTATAGTCACGCTCTTTTTGATCATTCCAGCGCCACTCTTGGCCATCTAAAGGCTCAAAGTTTTGCACAGCATCGAGTCTATCTAACTCAAGCTCTGATGCTGTTACTTGCTCATCTGAATGGGAGCTTTGCTTAGAAGCGTCATTAATTTTCTTGTAGGCGCTCTTACTTTGCTTAGAGCCAACCTTACATGACTTAAGCACAGCTGCATTCATCTTGGCATTAGCAAAAGTATCATCATCTAGACTATCAAGGGACACGCTCGATGCTACTTGCTTGCTTACTTTAGATGCCGCCTCTCCTGTCTTAGCTTTGTTAGACTTTTTCTTGGCTGCGCTATTTGCTCTTTCGTGCTTTTGCTTAGTACTAGTAGACTCGTCTTTGAAGTCTTCCACTAGTGACTGCAGAGGTGATTTAAACTCTTCTACTTCACGTAATTCTGCCTCAGAGTTTGCAAGCTCTTGGATGGCCTCACGCTTAGCGCTAAGGAAGGTGCCAACGAGTACGGGTGGATCTACTTGCTCATTACCTGACTTCTCTAAAGCACGCAGACATAAAGAGTCATGCTCAATAGCCTGCTCAGATGAAGTAGTTACACCTTCTTTATTGGTAAAGGTATGCTCAATGGTATTTAAGGAGCCATCTTCAGTAGTGATGGTACCGTCTTGATTATAGATAGGAAGCTTGATCTCAAGATGCTCAAAATGGTGGCTGACACCTGCCGGAATAATAACCAGATCGCCCTTGTGCACGGCGTATTTCATGTCATCAAGATGGACAGTGTATGACCCTTCCCCGATGAGGATCATCTCATGTTCCATATGGTAGTGATTAACATCTTCCTTGCACTTAGCTTCATCAACTACAACTCTGTAGCTGAAAGGAAAACTTAAACTACCTGACTCTACACTGTGTTGACGTGAGTTCTTCATCGAAACAACCGGTTTCCATCATCCACCACAGCATATCTAGTCTCAATACTCATTAAGCAGCCTGGACTATAAATTTAGTTAAAGCAGCTGCTTAAATGCTGTAAAACACCAGATGTTCTGATCCAGTATTATTAAATAACATACTCAGCAACCTAAGCTCTCTAACTTATCTACATGAGCAATTTACATCTAGCTACTGCTAGAAAAAACTAGTAGATAAGAACTCACAGCACTTAGCCTACTTGGCATAAAGCTAAGTGTCTTTAGCTATTTTGTTAGCCTCTCTTGAGCCAAAGCCCATATACCTTTAGCAAGGCTAACTTCGCTTTAGCCTGGCTAGCAGAGCCTTTACAAAGCTAACTGTGCTTTAGCAAGGCTAGCAAAACCTTTATAAAGCTAACTTTGCTTTATCAAGTCTAGCTAAGCCTTTACAAAGCTAACTGTGCTTGGCAAAACCAATCAAGCATTGGCATGACTAACGTTACTAAGAAAGCTAGCTACCTTAAGCAATACTAGCTATGCCTAGCAAGACAATAGAGCTTTAGCCAATCACAAGGCTTATTACTAAAGCTAATAAACTCAAACTTAAGTTGAGTATCAGTGCTAAAGCAATCAAGCTATGAGCATACATACACGAGGGCAAGATTATCTTGCTCGTTTGTATGCATGAAGAGCAATCAAGCATGCAGTAGCCTTATACAAGCAACACCAATAGTTGGTCTTGTATATAAACAAACTACATTTGCTTAACTAAAACATTTTTTGAGCACTACCCAAGCTCGCATTTAGGCAGTGCTATCCAAACTACAAACAAGATTGTGCTTAGCAATTAAGCTAAGCTGCAGACTGTTTAAAACAGTGCTGCTAAGCCGTAAGAGCAATAAAGCTCAATACGCTGTGTACTTTTCGCTGCAAATTAAGTTCTATCTAAGCTCATGCCTAGAGACACTATCTAAAACATCCTCAGATGCTTATCAAAAACATCTTCAGATACTTAAGAGCTAGTGCCATCATAACGCCTCTCTCTAGTAGCGTATCTGACATAGAATTCCTTTGACAATTTTGAGGGCTTCAAATGAGCCCTTGTTAAACAACAACAATACTGTCAATCAAAGTAAACGTAAGCTTAGTAAATTATTAGAGAGTACTCGAGCTCAGGACATTCTAATAAACAATGGACGTAAGTCAATGTCTAAAAATCCATGACTAGAGTAGTTCAAGCTTATTGAAGCAATTATATAGTGATTGCCTCTTGTCATTAATCCAAAATCCTTTTGCCTGTACGTGAAAAGTACACGAATATCCCTAGCCTTTCTAAATCAAGATAAGCTACTAGATAACGCGTAACCTGATGCTCTGCCTTAGGCTATATTTCACTGCTATATCTCAATTTGAGCATATCAATCTCAAAGTAATGCACTAAAGTGCCTTAGTTAGTGATATGGTAGTAGACAAGTTAATTTTCAGTTTTCAAAAAATTTAGTTTGTGCAGCCTTTACACTGTCTTTATGTAGCAAGCATACAGTAGATCTGTCTCATAGCTTTGCTAAGTGTTACTTACGATATTTAAACTTTTGCAAGTGTTAAGGCGTTTTTAGGCCCCATGCTTGCACTACATAATCACAAAGAATTGTCACTGCGCTTGCTTGCACCATAGCTTATATACAACATATGGCCTTTGGGGCACTGCACATAAGTACCTCAGTCCCATTAAACAATTAGCCAAGAGTAATAGTCCCACTAGCTTAACTAGCCTAGATGCATTTGGCTTATTAGAGTGATTGGTTTATCCTGTATTTTACCAATTCGATTTGTCAGGTCTTATACGACTACTAGCTGCTTGAATTAATTGCTCAAAAAGAGTCATCTTGTATATGCAAGATGCTGGAAATGAATTAAAAGACTTATGCAAGATCGCAGTTATATATGCTGCATTGAGTCTTAGTTAACATGAGAATGAGTACGATACTTGTTCTGTCAATGCGAAGTTGCCTTTATGGCTACTTGTTGTTTAGCTTCGCTTTTAGAAAAAGGTTTTTGTATGCGTGTTCATAGACTTTTTGCTACAGCCACAGCTTTTATGCTGAGCTATGCCCTTGCTTTTTGTCCAATAGCATTTGCTGAACATGCCCACCAACACGTGAGCAGTGAAGCATACACTAATGCAAAATCTGCCGCCAACTTCCCTAACGGCGGGGATATACTCATCATTGTGCCTAAAAAGGCCGGTGGCGGTACGGACATAGCAGCACGTGGTCTAGCTAAGTTAATGTCCGAAGATTTAGGCGTCAAAATCCATGTAGAAAACGAGCCTTGCCATAGTGGCTTAGTTGCAACTAAAGCTATTGCAAATGCTACACCAAACGGCTACACCATGGGTATGATTACTGTAGATCTGGCTCTATATACCCATCAGGACAAGATCACAATCGCCGTCGATGCCTTTACCCCCATCATTACTCCAATCTCAGCTCCGGCTGCTTTATTAGTCCATAGTGCAGCCCCATATGATACTTTAGAAGAGTTTGTTGAATATGTACGCAACCATCCTGGCACCATCTTAATGGGTAACTCAGGTGTAGGAGCCATTTGGCATGTTGCTACTTTGGCATTTGAAAAAGAATTTGGTGTCCGTGTAAAGCATATTCCTTTCTCTAAAGGCAGCTCAGATATAGCTGCAGCTATTGCTGGCAAACAAATCAATGCCACACTTGCAGACCCTTCAGCCTTTAAAGAGCAAATTGATAATGGCTCACTTAAAATCTTAGCCATTATGTCTAACGAGCGTTCTAGACTCTTTCCTGATGTACCAACCTTTAAAGAGCTTGGCCACAATCTCGTCATTGGCGCTTGGGCAACTTTAGTTGTACCAAAGGGCACTCCAGAGAAGGTGGTAAATATTTTACGTACCTCAGCAAGACGTATCTCCTCGACCTCCACATACGATGAGTACTTCTTAAGCCACTATATTCAACCTAAATACATCATTGGCGATGAGGCTGAGAATTTAATGAGAGATGATAACTATCGCTTTGCTATCATCCTCAAAAACCTCCTCAAGCGCTAACAGACAGTACGACTACAATACTTAGCTAGCGCCCGTGCCATTTAGACACACTTACAACTGCAGCTGCTGATGCGATTCTGGGGCTTAGGCTGAGGCTGTGGCTATTGATGATTATGCTATGCGCCTTTAAGCACCATAATTAGGCTTGGTACTCATGCATAAGGTACTGTAAGTTAGCATGATAAAAGCTCATGTACGTCTAATATGCCTTTGTATAGCCATTTGAGACTACAAACTAGATACAAATCAGAATTGTGTAATGCTTTGCATTAAAATGCAGCAAGTGCTATCCATTTTTCGTAATACTGTTTGCATATCCATCATGGTCTTGTAAGATTATGCAGGTTGACTAAAAGACAAAAGTCTATGGCGGCCAACTAACATTATTTGATTACTAAGTTTCTAGAACAGCTAATTTAGCAATGATAACTTTTTAGAACAGCTAATTTGGCAAGGCTATATGAAATCCTAAGTGGCATAATATAGCGGCAAAAGAATTTATGTTCATGTTGATATAGCTAAGAGCTAGCCTAATGGCTACTCAACATGACTCTTACAAGAATGCATCACACATGCACCTTGTTTACCGATTCAATCCTGAAACTAAGCCTGCGTGCACAGGCTTAGACTTGGAGCTCGCAGAGTCTAACTGCGAGCTCTTTTTACTTTGGCCTAGGCTAAATCCACAAAGCTAGGCTTACTCTATTAATTGCCCTTGTGCCCGCCCAATCTTTAGCCACATTTTTCTGGAACCCCCGCCCTTTTGTGAGGCAATCAGACAACCACATCCTTTTGCTAGACGATCAGCCATCCACGCCTTATTTGCTTTTGCATGTAGCTTGATTGACCAGTCATTTGTGTGCTCGTTTGCCTTTTTGCTTGCTGCTTGCCTGATGGGTCGCTTGTGTGCTCGTTTGCTTGTTGCTTGGCTACATGATTGGCTTGTTCTTGGACGATGGATTGGCTCTTTTGGCGTTGGCTAATTGGATGGAGAGATACCTTGGCGTTATAGCTGAGTTTACGAGTCGAGAAGATGATATCGTGAGAATGGAGCTTTCTCTTGGCTGAACTATTTGGCTTGAGCCAAAGCAAAAGAGCCTCCATAACCTTTGTGGGGCTATGGAGGCTCTTAAGTGCCTTGATGATAGCTTGGCTTAGCTTTGCTTCGCTTGGCTTGGCTTTGTTTCGCTTGGCTTGGCTTGGCTTAGCTTCGTCGACAAGCTATCTGATTAGTATTACCTTTTTGGGGTAATTTGCTCGGGCTTGTTATTACTTGAGTAAGGACTTGCCTACAGCAACGGTATTCTCAACGGTGAAGCCGTACTTCTCAAAGAGAACGTCAGCAGGAGCAGAAGCACCGTAGTGGTCGATACCTAAGACCTTGCCATCAAGACCAACGTACTTGTACCAAGTAGTAGTTGAGCCAGCCTCAACAGCAACACGGTTACGTACTGCTGCAGGGAGAACCTGCTCTTTGTACTCAGCGCTCTGACGATCGAATACTTCGCAGCTAGGCATGGAAACAACACGTACCTTCTTGCCCTCAGAAGCTAACTGCTCAGCAGCCTTAACAGCTAAGGCAACCTCAGAACCAGTTGCGATGTAGATTAAATCAGGGGTGCCGTCGCAATCTCTTAGGATATAGCCGCCCTTAGCGATAAGAGGAATCTGCTCTAAAGCACGATCCATCTGCTCTAAGTTCTGACGGGAGAGAATAACCTCAGATGGGCCACACTTTCTCTCAACCATGGAGCACCAAGCTACAGCAGTCTCAACCTGGTCACATGGACGCCATGTGTCTAAGTTAGGAATTAAGCGTAAAGAACCAATCTGCTCGATAGGCTCGTGGGTAGGACCGTCCTCACCAACGCCGATAGAGTCGTGGGTGAATACGTATAAGGTTGGGATCTTCATCAGAGCAGACATACGAATTGCGTTACGTGCGTACTCGGAGAAGATTAAGAAGGTACCACCATATGGACGGAAGCCGCCGTGGAGCATCATGCCGTTCATAGCAGCAGCCATTAAGAACTCACGCACACCCCAGTGTACATAGTTACCCTGGATTGCACCTGGCTTAATGGAAACAGAAGCCTTGTTAACGGTTAAGTTGGATGGAGCTAAGTCAGCAGAACCACCAGCAAGCTCAGGTAATAAAGCACCGAAGAAGTCTAATGCGTTCTGGCCAGCCTTACGGGTAGCAATCTTAGCTGGGTTCTTCTGTAACTCTTCAGCCCATGCTAAAGCCTTTTGCTGAATGTCGCATGGCAGATCGCCCTTCATACGACGCTCAAACTCGCTAGCAAGCTCAGGATACTTAGCCTTGTACTGATTGAATAAGTCATTCCACTCAGCTTCAGCCTTAGCACCAGATTCAACAGCAGACCACTGAGCGTAAATGTCCTCAGGGATCTCAAATGGGCCATAGTTCCAGCCAATAGCCTCACGGGTCTTAGCAATCTCATCGTCGCCTAAAGGTGCGCCGTGGGATGCTGCAGTACCAGCCTTGTTAGGTGAACCCTTACCAATAGTGGTGTTACAGATAATTAAGGATGGACGTGACTTTTCATCCTGTGCAGCCTTAATAGCCTTACGTACAGCCTCACCATCGTGGCCGTCAACCTCTTGAACGTGCCAGTTGTAAGACTCAAAACGCTTAGCAGTATCATCACCGAACCAGTCCTTTACCTGACCGTCGATAGAAATACCGTTAGAGTCGTATAAAGCGATGAGCTTTCCTAAGCCTAAGGTACCTGCAAAGGAGCATGCCTCGTGAGAGATGCCTTCCATTAAGCAGCCGTCGCCCATAAATACGTAAGTGTAGTGGTCAACGATGTTTAAGCCATCCTTGTTGAACTCGGAGGCTAACATCTGCTCGGCCATAGCAAAGCCAACAGCATTGGCAAGACCCTGACCTAATGGGCCAGTGGTGGTCTCAACGCCTGGAACCTCACCGTACTCTGGGTGACCTGGGGTCTTAGAGCCGAACTGACGGAAGTTCTTGATGTCTTCAATGCTGAGATCATAACCAGTTAAGTGGAGTAAAGAGTAGATCAGCATGGAAGCGTGGCCGTTAGATAAGATAAAACGGTCACGGTTAGCCCAGTTAGGGTTCTTTGGGTTGTGACGCATAAAGCCGCGCCATAAGGCCTCAGCCATATCGGCCATACCTAAAGGAGCACCTGGGTGACCTGAGTTGGCCTTCTGAATGCTGTCCATGCTTAAGGCACGAATTGCATTAGCTAATTGCTGATACTGTGACATGAATTCTCCAGAGAAATGACTGCATCAGGCCGTAGGCCGTGGCCTAACCTTTGTAAGAGATCACTACTGCCATCCTTGTGTAAGCACTAAGCGTACAAATCCAATTTGTATGCTCTGTACCCAAGACAAAACACTAGCTGAACACCAGTGTTGTCCCAAAGCTGCAGTATTGATGTCTTGCAAATGCTAAAAGCACTAAGCTTTATGCCTTTGCCGTCGGAAACTGTCTAAGATTACTAAGATAAAAGACCGAACCTCAACACAAACAGTTCGGCATATAATTTAGTTGTTAGGATAGGGAAAAAATCTTAAAAGTCCATAGCTAATGACAATCTTTTTAACCTACCGCTAATTTCACCACAAAAAGCCTACCTTAGCGCCGCCCATCAAGCTAAAAATAAGGCTAATAAGCCACAAAAAAGCGCGTGGCTGCATCCGAGATTCTAAAAAGCCTCTGCCAATTCTAAATTAGACCAATGTAAGATCTGTGCTTTCCTAATAACACAACTTTGTGCACCATCCTAAATAGAGTGAGCTTGCCAAGCACCAGTTGTTGTAACCACCTCATCACGCTTTGCGTACGGTGCGCTTTGCATTTGATAGGCGCAAGGCTCTTATAAGATCAAAAGGCGCTTAGGCTTCTCATTGTGGTTCGGGGAAGCAAAACATGGTTATGGTTGGCTTAGATGCTTTTTGGTGTGCCTAAAAGCAAAAAGCGCAGGAGTTTTTAGGCCCCTACGCTTTTTTTAAAACTTTAAAAAGTTTTAGCTTTTATTCTACGAACTCTTTGCCGTTAATAGTAAGGCCATTCTCGTCGAGAATTACCTTAGCAGATGAAACGCCAGTCTTTGGATGGACGCTAAATGCAGCAAGGTTTTCCTTGTTAATGGAGCTGCCCTCAATGGTGTTCACATCTAAATCTGCAGTTACGTTAGCATCTACAAATGGAACAGTGAAGATACCCATTGGGCTATCCTTTGGCAGAGTTACATTGCCATCAATGCCTAAGGTAACATCACGCATCTCAGGATCCTTGTATGGATCGAAACGTACTAAAGCAGGAACCTTAACAGTTGAACCCTTGCTTACGCGCAGGTCTAAACCGTTCTGGCCAATAGTAGCTAAGATGTCACCAACGCTCATGTTGTTGAACATGTTGATGGTAAGACCAGAAAGCTTACCGTTTAAGTTCAGATCGCTAAAGTCAGAAGCCTTTGCAATCTTAAGCTCGTAGGCAAGATCAAAAGCACCAGTAGTAGCAACGTGACCGCTTTGTAACTTAACAACGGTGTTGTCTAAGAGCTCAAGCTGATTGCCAACTGGGTAGAAGATCTTGTCGCACTGAACTTCGTTACGGCCGAAGTTTAAGAGGTTAGCAAGACCACGGTTAGATGAGTAGTACTTAACACCAGATAAGCCAAGACCAAGATCGTCGCTTACAAAGCTATCTACTACTAAAGAGGTAGAGATGTTCTCGTTAGCATCCATCTTGATGGATAACTTAGCAGTACCAACAGGTAAGAAACGGGTGTCTGCCTTAACCTGCTCTAAAGACTCTTCGCCCATAATGGAAACAGTCTTTTCAGCTACGTTGTTAGCATCCTTAATAGCCTGCTTCTTGAACTCTTCAAAAGCTACTAAGTTCTCTTCCTTGCTCTTGTGAGCATCATAAACGTATGCTGGCTCAGCTGGAGCATTAGCCTTAACCTTCTTGGAGGTGTCCTTTACGAACTTGCCACCCTTAAGTAAGGTCTGGTAGTCGTCAAAGGCCTTAGCATATGCATAGTTTGACAGACCGTAAGTGTCGTTTAAGTATGAAACAGAACCATCAAAGCTCAGCTTGCCAGTAAATAAGCTTAAGTGAGCACGTGCCTTGATATCGGTAAGAGTATCAAGCTCTAAAGACTTGATGGCATTAACGCGGCTAATAGTAGCGTGGATTGGGTCGAAGACGATGTCATATGAACCGTAGTTTAATGACACATCTAAAGGCAGATTGAATGAGTCCTCGTTGAGAGTAACCACTAAGTTGAGCTTACGCTCAAAGAGGCTGCCATCACGCTCGTACAGAGCAACAGATAAGCCTTGATCCTTAAGCTCAGGATTGCCGTTTAAAAGATAAAGCTCGATACCCTGACGTGCCTTTTCTACAGTGTCGCTATAGCTGCATAAGCTCATTAACCAACCGCTGGATAGAACCAGAACACCTGCTGCGGCTGCACCAACTGCTGCCGCTTTCTTAACGTCAAATGCCATTATGTTCCCCTGACATTAAACAACAGTACCTAATGTACCTTCCTATTAGCCTAATAGATCTAAAACTGAAAGCAGCTACCCTCATCACCCCATCTTAGTTAGCAAGGTGTAACCGCAGATGCTCTTACTTGTATATCTACAAGTGCTTGCGCTTATGTACGGGCTTTAAAGACATCTGCTTTCAGTTTTTGATCCGATAGTTTTGTAAGTTATAGCTGTATACACTTTTATAAAGACAAACTTTAGCTCGTTAAAAATGTATGCACCTCTATATAGGACAAAACTCGAATAATTTTAGCCTAAAAGATGAAAAAAGCCGATCTTGAGATCGGCCTTTTTTGAGCTGTGCATAGTTTTCTAATCACTTAGTGCTAATTAAGGCCACTAAGTGCTAGTTAGAATGTCCAAGCTGATGCCCTTACCATGCTTAAAACTAAACTTTTTTAGACTGCTTACCATTTTGTGTAAAAGCAGTGTACAGCAAGGTAGTTTTGTAAAGGTATGAGGCTTAACACTCATATAGGCTGTGCTTATGAGAACAACCTACTTGTGTGCTTTTATCTTGGGAATATATTCTATTAACCGAAAACCTTGCGATAGTCTTCTTGGAACTTCTCAATACCCTGATCGGTAAGAGGGTGGTGAGTCATCTGCTCAATTACCTTGTATGGAACAGTAGCAATGTCAGCACCGGCTAAAGCACAGTCCATAACGTGGATTGGGTTACGAACAGAAGCAGCGATGATTTGAGAGTTGATGGAGGCAATCTCAAAGATTTCAGAAATCTGACGAATGAGATCGATACCAGGAACTGAGATATCGTCAAGACGACCTAAGAAAGGAGATACGTAAGTAGCACCGGCACGAGCAGCTAAAAGAGCCTGGTTGGCGGTGAAAATTAAGGTAACGTTAGTCTTGATACCCTCGGCAGTACACATCTTAGTTGCCTTTAAGCCCTCAACAGTCATTGGGAGCTTAACTACCATGTTTGGATGGATAGCAGCAATCTGACGAGCCTCTTGCATCATGGTAGGAGCATCAAGAGTAGTTGGCTTGACCTCACCACTGATAGGACCATTTACGATTGAGGCGATCTCAGCAATTACTTCCTCAAACTTACGGCCTTCCTTGGCAATCAGGGTTGGATTAGTGGTAACACCGCAGATAACGCCCATGTCATTAGCTTTACGGATATCTTCAACATTTGCGGTATCAATGAAAAAACGCATGATAGCTGCTCCAAAAAAATCCTTCCAAGCTACCTAAGCTTTGAGCATCATCAAGTCAAACAGCACGCACCGCCAAAGCAAGTGCCACGCTAAGTAAAACCTTACCCTGTACAAGAGTAGTTAAGATTAGTGCTTAAAGATGCAAAAGCCTCCTAAACATTAGGCAGCTTTTAATATTCTATTCGACCGATGGCATAAGAACTTACAAAGCCCATTATCTTAAAGCACAAGCTACTAAAACTAGCTTAAAAGCATTAAAACCCAAGCCATAAGAGCATTCAAACTCAGCCATTAAATGGCCTATTGAACTTTATAAACTAGCTTTGCTTGTGCATTTCAGTCTTTGCGAGCGATTGTACACCTTATGCGATTAGAGTCATGATAAAGGCAAACTAAGCTTTGGTTAAGTTTAGTGATAGTGATCAACTTTTAGCACCCAAAAATGTGCACGCACACACCATCATGGAGCAACACTAGCCAACCTCATAAACTCGATAAAATAACGCTTAGATAGCAAAAGATACCCTCATACCACCCTACTTTTAATGTGTACGTACATACTAAGCTTTCTTAAGAAAAATAATCACTCAACATTGCACCAAAAGGCTTTAAAGCCAAAACAGCCATCACAGCCTCCGAGCACAAACCAAATCAACAGAACAAGCAAAAGCAATGGCAATGGCATTGGCATTGGCATTGGCAAAAGCAATGGCTACGCCCCGCCCTCAAAATCATTCCACGAGAAACAGAGCAATTAACAGTAGCTAATGAAAGCAAGCGGCCTACATGCTCGTTATTAGATTACGCTATGGTTTATTTAACATAAGATATTGATTGTATCGTTACAATCACTTTATAGGAAAATCAAGTATTTGAACTTTTGCGAGCTTTGAGCTGTTTGCGGGCAATATATAGCTATGGGCCTTTAACAAATAGGCTAAGTAGCTACAGAGACGGTAGTGAGCTCATCAAAAGTCACAAACAGTGATTGCCTTTGGATTTGCAATGGCTTAGTTAGAAAGGGGCAGTTGAGCTGCTAGCTAGGCGGGGCTAATGCAGGAGGACATAGTCCCCCTGCTAGAAGATGCGCCTGTAATCTTACGCAACGTTACGTATGCATATGAATGAGGCGCAAATTGATAAGAGAGGTTGATTATTTGTTCTTATCAGCAGCGTCGAGATCTGGCATTAAGCTAGAGCAGTAGAACAGGTACAGAGCCTGGGTACCCTTTTCGCCGTGGCCGATGTTATTAAGTACGGTGTAAGCCTTCTTAGCAAGCTCTAAACAAGGCAGGTTAATACCGTGAGAGTCGCAAACCTTAAGAGCAATCTCGATGTCCTTTAAGAAGTGAGCAATCTTAAAGCCAGGGTTGTAGTCACCACTTAAGATACGAGGGCCGTAGCTGCGCAGTGAGAATGAGCCAGCTGCACCAGCGCTTAAAGTGTCGATAACTTTTTCAACATCCAGTCCCATCTGAGAGGCAAAAGCGATAGCCTCACTTGCAGAGAACATGGTCGCAGCAACTGCAATCTGGTTACAGGCCTTAGCTAATTGGCCCTTACCTGCATTACCGAAATACTCAACACGCTCACCAAAGACCTTTAAGAAGTCTTTTAAAGCCTCATAGGATTCTTGCTCGCCACCAAATAGCATAGCTAAAGTAGCATTGCGAGCACCAATATCACCGCCAGTTACTGGGCAATCCACCATATTAAAGCCAAGAGCCTTACCTCTTTGGAATAACTCAGAGGCAAGCTCTGGTGATGAGGTAGTCATATCGATGCCATAGGCACCTTTCTTCATACCCTTGAAAGCACCAGTGCTACGATTAGTCCAGACATCACGTACGTCATCTGGATATCCAACGATGGAGATAACTACATCACAGCCCTCGGCACACTCACGAGGAGTGTCACACCACTTAGCGCCTTGCTCAATCACACCATTTGCACGCTCTTTGGTACGAGTGAAAACATTCACCTCATAACCAGCTTTGAGCAGGTGACCAACCATTGGAGCGCCCATCACGCCGGTACCGATAAAACCAACCTTCTTGATATCCATAAGAATCTACGAGACCTACAACTACGACACAACAAAAACGAGCCTTTGAGCCTCAAGAACTCAATACTCTATACAAAGCAAGCACGAGCAGCACTAAAAGGAAAACTAACAGTTCTTCAACTATTGTAGTGGGGCAGTTATAAAAGCTCCCTTAAGCCATGCACATAAAACAGCATAAAGGATACTTTAAAGCGCATGTTTGCCTTGTTACAGGCGCTAATTTTAATGCAATATTCCTTACTGTCTAGCATCAACGTAACAATATGCGTGATACTGCCCAAATATAGGCCAGTAAAGGTTGTGTATCTAGTCTTATGTGTAAAGCAAAGGGTTGTAAAACTATCAAAATTTCACCTAACAAGAGCTACTCGTGCATAGCCTTTTAAGCAGACATTAGGATAAAAGAGTGTAGTTTTTTGAGCTTTGTCAGGCCTAGCGACAATATATTTCCTAAAAGCCAGCCACGATACTTCATACACTCTGTCTAACAGAAGCAATTAACTGCAAAGAAACATCAAGCCCCATGCGCCTGAGTCTTTTATTAACTTATTAAGTTTTACCTGTTGAGTTTTGACAGCAGTTGCCAATTTGTATCACATAGCTAAGTTATTAACATTTTCTTGTGTTTGTTCAGTTATACGGGTGTATAATCCGCTCCATTGTGCGTTATACAAAGCAATACAGGAACTAGATAAATGGCTTAAACAAGCCATTTTAATTAATAGTTACGGTAATTTTGGCCACCTGTGGCTTGTCTATTGCATATATAAAGCTAATTCAGGACATTAAGTTGCACATTTTAGGTAGCAACCTACGCTCTACCTTGCTTGCTGATGAAAGTCAAAGTAGTGCAACAGCCTAACCTGAATTTAGTATTCACATCTTTCCGTCGAGCTTACAAAAGCCGTCTGAAGTTTTGTTTTACATTGAATAGTAGTTGCAATCGATTTACGAATCCTTGCCTCTAGCTTATTCACCCTCTAGATCTTATCTGTTAATACAGATGACGTTCTTTGAGAAGACTGTGTTCCATTAGTCTTATCCGCTTGGTCTTATCCACCACATTGCTTAGCTCCTTGTAGTATGTTCAATGCTCAGGGCTATAGCTTAGGGTCTTAAACCAATTACTAATGGGCTTGAAAGGTTAAGTATTCAACCTTAAGTATGTGCTTGCACCTTGTTCTTGGCCTGCCTCGAGAACAAGACACAGCAATCCTCAAACAATGGCTGCCAAGAAGCTACAGCATCTAGATGGATTTCGTAAAACAAAGCCATTTTTAACTACATGACATTGTGTGGAGGGTCTACATGTCACGCCTATTTACTTCCGAGTCCGTATCTGAAGGACATCCTGATAAAGTTGCCGATCAGGTATCCGACGCTATTCTTGATGCTATCTTAGCCCAAGACAGCAAGGCTCGTGTTGCTTGCGAAACCTTAGTAAAGACCGGTATGGTCGTTATCGCAGGTGAAGTTACTACTAAAGCCAACGTTGATTTAGAAGCAGTTGTTCGTAAGACTGTTTGCGATATCGGTTATAACTCTACCGAAGTCGGCTTTGACGGAAACTATTGCGCATTCTTAAATGCTTTAGGCAAGCAGTCTCCTGATATCAATCAGGGTGTAGATCGTCAGAATCCAGAAGATCAAGGTGCTGGTGACCAGGGCTTAATGTTCGGCTATGCTTGCGACGAGACTGCCGTTTGCATGCCTGCAGCTATTACCTATGCTCACCTGCTCGTTAAGCGTCAGTCTGAAGTTCGTCGTATGGGCGTGCTGCCTTGGTTACGTCCTGATGCAAAGAGCCAGGTTACCTTTGCTTACAATTCAGATGGCACCATCTCTCACGTTGACACCGTAGTGCTCTCAACTCAGCACTCTCCAGATGTTTCTTTAACTTCTGTTGTTGAAGGTGTTCAAGAAGAGATCATCAAGAAGGTTATCCCAGTTAAGTACTTAACCAATGACACCAAGTACTTCATCAACCCAACTGGCCGTTTCGTAATCGGTGGTCCAGTAGGCGACTGTGGTTTAACTGGCCGTAAGATCATCGTAGATACCTACGGTGGTGCTGCTCGTCACGGTGGTGGTGCTTTCTCTGGTAAGGATCCATCTAAGGTTGACCGTTCAGCTGCATACGCTGCTCGTTATGTTGCTAAGAACATCGTTGCTGCTAAGCTTGCTAAGCAGTGTGAGATCCAGGTTTCCTACGCTATTGGTGTTGCTAAGCCTGTTTCTATCTCTGTTAACACCTTCGGTACCGGCAAGTACGACGATGACCGCATCGCAGACGTAATCAATGAGGTATTTGACTTACGTCCATACGGTCTCATCAAGATGTTAGACCTCGAGCGTCCTATCTACAGTGCGACTGCTGCTTATGGTCACTTTGGCCGTGATGCTTTCCCATGGGAGCAGACCAACAAGGTTGAAGACCTCATCGCTGCTTTAAGCTAATTCATAGCCATAAGCTATCTAAAGCAAAAAGCTAAAACCATAAAGCTTTAAGCAGCCACCATAGGCTGCACACAAAAGGCAGAGTCCGAAAAGGCTCTGCCTTTTGTATATGCGCACCACACAAGCGCCCGCCCACAAGGCGGCCGCCCTGCATTTTGCCCTCGCACATGGCCATGCCCATGTTCATGCCCATCCCAATGCCAATGAGCATAATAATGTACCCATACCAATAGCCATGGCCATGGCCCCATGCCTAACCCATTTGTGCAACATAAGCGTGAGAGTACAGCTGCATTATTAAGAGCCGTTGTGCCCATTTTGGGGCTTAACTCATGTAGCATGCACAAGCTATGGCAGAATATAGCCTGCCCAAAAAGCGTATTTTTGAGCAAAACAGCTACATACACATACGTCGAGCTGCTGCACGATCTTGTTGCTGCAGTGAAGCCTATGCAGCATCTGCCATACGATTTTGCTTTTGAGAACAAACATGAGTCAGAACACCAAACTGCTGGTCATAATTGCCTTGTTCTGGTTTGCCCAGTACATCTATGTGCCTAGCACCGCACCTTACCTCCTTGCACAAAAGGTCACAGCAGACTTTGTAGGCATCATCGTAGGCGTGTATGGCGGCGTGCAAATGAGTTTGCGCTTCCCAATGGGCATCCTTGCTGATTGGCTAGGCAAGCATAAGCTTATTATTATCGTAGGCTGTGCTTTTTCTGGCGGCGCGTCGGTAGTTCGTATTCTTGAAAGCACTGGCAACGGCTTCTTAATTGCCAATATCATGTCAGGTGTGGCCTCATCCTTGTGGGTGAGCTTCATGCTGCTTAGCACTAAATACATTACTCCCGATAGGATGCAAACTCAGATTGGCTATCTCTTTGCGGCTAATAACTTTGGCATCATGCTCGCCTTCATTACCTCAGCTGTATGCTTTGAGGGCTTTGGTATGGACTTTCTGTGTTTATGCTCCGCACTCTCTGG
>Tim_p2__coassemble_725_pt1 | contig 17012 bp, 9 predicted proteins | sample Tim_p2__metabat2_low_PE_034 | metagenome-assembled genome bin Tim_p2
ACGCTCTCGCTCAAAAGCACTGGCTATAAACGCAGTTGCTAGAGGCGCACTTTTTTAAAAAGATCCTTAGGCAGCTTCGGCTATGAGCACATCCTTATTATAAGGTGCGCTTAACCTCAACGTTCTCGAAGACTTCGATCTGATCGCCAACACGAACGTCCTGGTAGTTCTTAACGCAGATACCGCACTCGTTGCCGTTCTTAACCTCGGATACGTCATCCTTGAAGCGACGTAAGGAGTCAAGCTCGCCTTCGTAGATAACAACGTTATCACGCAGCACGCGGATTGGGGCAGAACGCTTAACGGTACCTTCGGTAACCATACAGCCTGCAATTGAGCCGTACTTAGGATGCTTGAAGACATCACGTACTTCAGCCATACCGATAATGCGCTGCTGAACTTCAGCCTTGAGAAGACCAGACATAGCCTTCTTAACGTCATCGATAAGATCGTAAATAACGCTGTAGTAGTGCAGATCCACACCCTCAGTCTCGATAACGCGACGAGCAGGAGCGTCAGCACGTACGTTGAAGCCAACGATAATAGCTGAAGAAGCGGTTGCTAAGGTTGCGTCAGTTTCGGTAATACCACCTACACCTGAACCGATGATATTAACCTTAACCTCATCAGTTGCCAGCTTGTACAGAGCATCAGAGATAGCCTCAACAGAACCCTGAGTGTCGGCCTTAAGAACAACATTAAGCTCTGAAGCCTGGTTATCCTTGAACATGTTCTCAAGCTTAGCCTTCTGCTGCTTAGCGATCTTAAGCTCACGGAACTTGCCTTGTCTAAACAGAGCAACTTCACGTGCCTTCTTTTCATCACGTACAACAGTAACTTCGTCACCAGCATCTGGTACACCAGATAAGCCGAAGATCTCAACAGGGATAGAAGGACCTGCTTCTTCTAAGTTCTGGCCCTTTTCGTTACGTAAGGAACGAACACGACCATATTCAAGACCACAGAGAACTACGTCACCCTTGTGCAGAGTACCCTCACGTACTAATACGGAGGCAACTGGACCACGGCCCTTATCAAGACGAGACTCGATAACAACACCAGAGGCCATACCATCAGCCACAGCGGTTAACTCGAGAACTTCAGACTGCAGTAACACAGCCTCTAAGAGCTCTTCAACGCCCTGACCAGTCTTAGCGGAAACTTCAACAAACTGAACTTCACCACCCATAGACTCAGGAATAACACCGTGCTGGATGAGTTCGTTAGTTACGCGCATAGGATCTGCACCTGGCTTATCAATCTTGTTGATAGCAACGATGAGAGGAACCTTAGCAGCGTTAGCGTGTTGAATAGCTTCTAAAGTCTGAGGCATTACACCGTCATCGGCAGCAACTACCAGAATAACGATATCAGTTACCTGAGCACCACGAGCACGCATTGCGGTAAAGGCAGCGTGACCTGGGGTATCAAGGAAAGTAATACCTGAACCACGAGTATCAACGTGGTAAGCACCGATACGCTGAGTAATACCACCAGCTTCACCGGCTGCAACCTTGGACTTACGGATGAAGTCGAGTAAGGAAGTCTTACCGTGGTCAACGTGACCCATGATGGTAACAACAGGAGCACGTGGCAGAGCCTTAGCAGCGTCTGACTGACGATCAGCTAAGATTGCCTCTTCAAGCTCATTCTCCTTACGCAGAATGGCCTTGTGACCCATTTCCTCAACTACGATCTGAGCAGTAGCCTGATCGATAACCTGGTTGATGGTAACCATCTCACCAAGCTTCATTAAGCATTTAATAACCTCAGCGCCCTTAACAGCCATCTTCTGAGCAAGCTCGGCTACAGTGATGGTCTCACCAATTACTACTTCACGAGAAACTGGTGCTACAGGACGGTTAAAGCCGTGCTGCTGATTGCCCTTAGCTTGAGCGCCACGGCCATTACGTTGTGGCTGCTTCTTGTTGCCACGGCCACGTACGAAGGTGTTTTCAGACTCTTCACGCTTCTTAGCAGCAACCTTACCACCACGCTCGTTAGTACGGTGACGACCACGATTCTCTTCTTCGCGATCACGTGCAGCTTCTGCCTCACGAACGAATGCAGAGGACTCCTCGATGCCATCGGACTCTTCTAAGCGACGACGCTCTTCTTCCTCAGCAGCCCAACGAGCCTCATTCTCCTCAGCTAAGCGACGAGCCTCTTCGGCCTGACGGCTAGCTTCAAGAGCGATCTTCTTAGCCTGTGCTTCTTCTTGAGCAGCCTTGAGCTTTTCAGCCTCTTCAGCCTCAGCCTTCTTTTCAGCAATCTTAGCAGGCTTTTCTGCAGCAGCCTTATCAGCTGCAGCCTTCTTAGCAGCATCAGCGGCCTTCTTCTTAGCCTCAGCCTCAGCCTTACGCTTAGCTTCTGCCTCAGCACGCTCTTTTGCCTCAGCCTCTGCCTTAGCCTTTGCTTCAGCTTCAGCCTTTGCCTTAGCCTCGGCCTCAGCCTTAGCACGTGCCTCAGCCTCTAAACGCTCTTTTTCAGCAAGCTTAGGATCGAACTTAATGGTCTTCTTACGAACAACCTGTACAACCTTAGGCTTACCAGTTGAGTCCTGCACCTTCACAGAAGCGTGGGCGGAACGGTTTAAGGACATGCGCTTTGGAGCCTTGTCCTCGGTCTTTATTTCATCAGCCATGTTGTTTCACCCCTCTTATTATTGCTCTGCATCAGATGCACTAGAATCACCCTGAGCGTTTTCTTCCTTGAACCAAGTCAGATTACGGGCGCCCATAATAATATCGCCAGCACGCTGTGCGTCGATATTTAAATCAGTGAGATCATCGATAGCCTGCTCAGCTAACTCTTCAAGGGTCTTAATGCCTTTCTTAGCCATAGCTAAAGCAAGCTCGGTGTCCACACCTTCAACCTTCATAAGCTCATCAGCACCTTCGGCCTTGAGCTTCTCCTCGTTAGCAGCGATTGCAGCACGAGCATTCTCTTGAAGAGCCTTCACGAGCTCATCATCTAAGCCCTCAATGTCAGAGAACTCTTCAGCTGGAACGTAGGCAACTTCTTCTAAAGTCTGGAAGCCGGCATCAGATAATACGCGAGCAAAGTCCTCATCGATATCGAGGTTCTCAGTAAAGAACTTAACGATTTGAGCACTCTCAGCGGCAAGCTCCTGATCCATCTCAGTCTCAGCCTTAACCTGTAAAGACCAGTTTAAGACCTGAGAGGCAAGACGTACGTTTTGACCGTTGCGACCAATAGCTAAAGCTAAGTTCTCGTCGGCAACAGCAACGTCAATGCTGTGGTTTTCATCATTGATAACAATGCGTGAAACCTCAGCAGGTTCCATAGCGTTGGTTACGTACTGAGCAAGGTTCTCATCCCAAAGAACGATATCAATACGCTCACCAGCAAGCTCATTGGACACAGCCATAACACGTGCGCCACGCATACCAATACATGCGCCACGTGGATCAATACGCTTATCCTTAGAACGTACAGCGATCTTAGCGCGGGAGCCTGCATCACGAGCCACGCCCATGATCTCGATAACACCCTCACCGATCTCTGGTACTTCAATACGGAAGAGCTCAGCTAAGAACTCAGGAGCGGTACGGGAACACATGATCTGTGGGCCCTTGTTCTCCTCGCGGATCTCAGTTAAGAGCACGCGAATACGATCGCCACGGGAGTAGTTCTCACGAGGAATCATATTGTCACGGCGTAACAGACCTTCAGCACCGTTGCCAAGGTCAATGATTAAGCCTTCGCGGTTGACACGCTTAACAGTAGCATTGACTACGTGTCCTAAACGACCACGCTGATCTTCAATTAACTGCTCGCGCTCGGCATTGCGTACGCGCTGTGATAAAACCTGCTTAGCAGTTTGGATGGTAATACGGTCAAAAGATACAGATGGAATCTCATCTTCAACGATATCACCAGCACTAATCTCTGGATACTCTTCGCGAGCAGCTGCAAGAGAAATCTCTTGTACTGGATTGTCCAATGGTCCATCAGTATCTACTACAACCCAACGACGGTAGGTAGTATATGAACCCTCTTTACGGTCGATCTCAACACGGCAGTCGATATCAACAGAGTACTTCTTCTTAGTTGCACTGGCCAAAGCCACTTCCAAAGCTTCGAAAATCTTCTCCTTTGGAATAGCTCGCTCATTGGAGAGCGCCTCGGCTATCGCAATGATTTCCTTACCCATTTGGTCTAACCTCTTGTGGATGCCTCGGGCATCTCTCCTATAGTAATGCTGAATAATCAGGCACGATGCGGGCTACAGAAACGTTCTCAAACGCTACTGTAACTTCTGCATTTAAGCTCTTGTCGTGCACTACAAAAGAACCATCTTCTTGTGCACTAACGAGCTTGCCTTCAAGCTTGCGACGTCCATCAGTTGCCATCTTTAAAGCAACGCTGATCTCTTGACCGACGCTCTTTTGTAACTGCTCAACAGTAAAAAGAATACGATCAAGGCCAGGGGATGAAACCTCAAGGATATATGCTGGATCAATCAGATCTGCTGTATCAAGCAATGGGGATAAAGCTGTTGTGATATCACCACAGGCGTCTGCATTAACGCCACCATCTCCCTCGACAAACACCTGCAGATGTGCCGTATTGCGTCCGACACGGTAACGCAAGCCCCACAGTTCCATCCCGAAAGACTGAACTACTGGCTCAATGAGCTCATGAAGCTTTTGTTCAAGAGATCCCGTCATTAACACCTCATAAGTTGAATTGTTTCGCAAGCTGATACCTGAAAAGCTTTAAAGTATCAAACCTATTGACTGCCTAAACAACCTTATCCACACCATAGCTATATCTGACAAAGTTCACAGATAAAGCACGTAAACCCCTCATAACCATGGTCATAACAGCGCTTATAAAACACCACAAAAATGCGCTTGCGCCTGTTGCTAAGGTAAATTTTAGGCATAAAAAAAGCCCCGATGTTGGGGCTTCTTGTAAAAGTTGCACCTATTCGCAAGGGCAACCTTGCAATCTGAAGTAGAGATAGCACTTGCTATCTTTGAGTATAAAGCCAAGCTAAGCTTGCTACTTACTCACACGAGAGGCTATAAAGGTGCAAAACTTTGCAAACTATTTAGGCACAAGGCCAGAGGCTCTCGTAGATACAACAGATTGTTAAAATCGTTCTTGCACGTCATCGGGTGATGACGTAGTAGAAAAACTACCATGCTTTGACATTTACTCAGGTCGGAAAATACTCTAAGTAAAAGAGTCATCGCAACAATGACTACACAAAGCGATGCTATTTATACCTAAAAACTAACGAAATTGCAAGCTTAATCGGCCTTTTTATCGAGTTAGCATCCTCAAACCATTCCCCTTTACATCCTCATAATTAACAAGCAGGCACCCTTAACATCGACATAGTCACTTAAATGCCCTCTTTAACCGTGCTTATCAACTGCAAAACGAAGAGTGAACTTGTAACAACTTAATTAGCATACTCATGTGAGCATCAAAAAAGATCATCACAAATGCATTCGCTATCAAGCTATTAGTAATATGCCATTGCCTGCACTTAAGCTCTGTGCAAATAAGCTCAATTAACAGCTGTTAATTGCTCCAGCCTCATCCACCATCTTCATAAGCAAGAGCATTGCGGCCTATCTTAAAGCGATCTCACCAATCTTATACAAGTAAGCGCTAAGCATATGAGCGGGGAACCACCTGGACGCTTGGTGTTTGTCCAAGAAAGTGTACAGGTGTGTGCCACATCAAAATCATAAAAACAAAGTAATGTAGCAGCCACTGCGTAAACATCACTGCAATGCTTTAACTGTTAATTGCTCTTAACCAATCGATTCTTTTGTTAGCTAAAGTAAGAGTTTAGATGCAACAAACCAGTCTATAGTTAAGGCAAAAAGTTGAGGATTTTACACAAATGGGCACTAATTGTATTACAAGTTAAAGCTTAGCTTTGATCACATAAATAAACTTTAAAAAGGAACGCATTTTGATCCAAGATTTCTGTAACTATGGAATATACATGACAAGTCTTACCTCATAACTAAGAGCGTATACTCATTAGAACTTTTCTCAAAGAGCTTGCCTAATCTGAAATTAAAGTAATGTGTTAAGATCTTTTGATGACCTTAGATAAGGTGAGCTTTACACAAAAGTGCTTATTGCTCTTTTTTTGTCTTAGCCATTTTTACTCTAAAGTTAGCTATGTAGTCATAACATTTTTTGAAGTGCTATATAGCCGCTACGACCGTCCCCATCATGTCAGGTCGACAACTCAATACTGTGTGGTTTTGAAAGTTACTTTAAGCCTTTCGATCTTATCTTCATCTTTGCATCTAGTTTTGTGTATCCGTTTTTATATCCACAAATAGCTTTGCACTCTTGACTATATCAAGATCCAGTATGGTGCTTTGTTGTCCGTAAGTGACCACTTTTTTCATGTTTTGGGAATCGTATGCACATCAGTGCGTTTGCAATCTAATATAGAGAGGCAATTGTTATATCTATGATATTAAGTACTTAAGAGAACATCTTTAATACTTAGTATCAGCTACCTACAATCCCATATATCACTTGCGCTACTGTATAGAAAGTTTTCTCAATCAATGTGGTTGTCTATTTGGCCACTTTGGTTTGTCTTAGCAACATATGCCTTAAAAAACATAGAAGTTGTCCTGAACAGGAGTTATTTGGATGAAGAAACTAGGCATTATTCAAAGCGTTTACGCAGGTTTCGGCCTGTTTATTGGCTTGATGTTTGTCCTTGCTGTTATCACCTTATTTAAGGTTATCAGCATGGATTCAGCTTTAACCGCAGTTAATGAAGACTATGCTCCGAAGCAACGTCATGCCATTGATATGCGTGGTGCATTGCACGACAGCGCAATTGCTATCCGTGATGCCGTGTTATCTAAGGACAGTGGCTCTAGACAAAGACACTTTGATGTTGCTACCAACCTGATGCAAGACTATGCTCGTGCTGACTCAGACTTAGATCAAGCCATCGCCATCGATAAAGATATTAGCGCTGAAGAGGCAAGATTGCATCAGCAATTAAAGTCTATTGCCTCAGAAGGCAGCAAGTATATGTCTGATGTACGCAATCAAATTACCAGCGGTAATTTAGAACAAGCACGCGACATCATCGTTTCTGACTTTGGCAAGTCTTCTCAGGCATGGCTTGATGCTATCAACGCCTATATTGATTATGTTGAGGCTGCAGCTGCTAAAGAAATTACCCACGTTAATAACATTACTCAGCTGCTGTTAATCATGATGATTCTTGCAACCGTCCTTTCTGTGGTTGCTGGTATTGTCATCGCTATGGGTATTATCAATAAGATCAAGCACGTTATTGGTGGTAATCCAGAAGATGCTGTGCTTATTATCAATAAGATCTCCAAGGGTGATATGACCATCCGTGCTGAGACCAACTATAAAGACTCCATCTTAGACTCCATCAACAACCTCTCTAGCGAGTTCTCTGCAATCATCAAGAGCATCTCCGACACTACTAATGGTTTAGCTCGCTCATCATCTGCATTAAGCCGTCTTGCTCAAGACAACTCTCAGATTACTATGCAGCAGCAAGAGCAAACCCGCAACGGTACTAGCAATATTCAGCACGTAACTGAGGCTGCAAGCAACGTTGCTCATAAGGCATCTGAGGCTTTAGATGTTGCTCGTAAGTCAGAAGAAGAGGCTGATCGTGGTAATCGCGAAGTTGATACCACTATCGACAGCATTAACGATCTTGCTAAGCAGCTTGCATCTGTATCAGCTTTAACCACCCGTCTTAACGACGACTCCCAAGAGATCGGTAAGGTAATTCAGATCATTGCTGACATCGCAGAGCAAACTAACCTCCTGGCGCTGAACGCTGCTATTGAGGCAGCGCGTGCTGGTGAACATGGTCGTGGCTTTGCCGTGGTAGCAGATGAAGTTCGTGCTCTTGCAGGACGAACCAAAGAATCTACTAACGGCATTATTCACCTCATTGAGTCCAACAAAGAACATACTGCCCATGCTGCAGAGGCTATGAATCTGTGCAATGAGCAGGTTGAAAAATCAGTTGCTCAATCCCGTAGCGCTGGTGATTCTCTTACCTCCTTAAACAACACTGCTCAAAGCTTAGCTACGATGTCAAATAATATTGCAGGCGCTGCTCAAGATCAGATTAGTCTCCTGCAGGACGTAAGCTCAAGCTTTAGCGTGATTAACGATATGGCAGAAAAGGCCTCTAATGACTCCCACGAGATGGCCTCTCTTGCCGCTGATCTTTCCGAGCAAGCAAACTCTCTGCAACAGAAGATCAATCGCTTTAAGATCATGCACTAATCAACATAAGCTGCACGCATACGTAATCTAAGTGCAGCTACAAAATTCAGCTAGCCTTATCAATTAAAGTAAGGCTCTTCAAGCCCCGCCATGAGATCTTGCCAAGTGCATTTCATCATGAGCGGGGCTTTTTCATGGGGCACAACCTATCCAACTAAACCTTAGCAGCAGGCAGCACTATACCCCACTAATTAGCACTGCCTTACATAGTACACTGAACGTCCCCTGTACCCTGTAAAAGCCCCATGCACTTCACTCACGCAGACCTCAGCTAAAGATAAGTGCAAAACTCTCGCACCTAACTAGCACCTCAAGATCACCTGTAATCACCAAGCTCACTAGCCCATCTAAAAAAAGCAAGATCACCACTCCTTCCTAGATCATGAGCAACAGCCAAGATCACCGCTCATTCCAAGCTCATGTGCAATTGCCAAGATCACCACCCCGTATAAAATAACTAAGATCACCAGCAACCCAAGCTTAAGCGCAATTGCCAGGATCATTAGCCTAAACAAAGCATCTGTCTTGGTCATGCGGACTAGCTTTGGCTGGCAGCACCGTTGGTTTTTGCATCAGCATGTTAAGATTTGAACACTATGCGAAACAGCGCCCGCTCAGAGCAATGGTAAGTTTGTTGATCTTTTAGAACTGCCCTTGGCCGTGATTGATGCTTGCATGAAAAGATTAAGGCGATACCTTAAGTAATTAATTGACTTGCATGCTATATGAAAGAGGACACACTCATATCGCTTATGAGCAGCTTGTTGTATATGCTTATTAATCGATCTTGCTTGATTGATAGCATGCAGTAGCTGTACTAAGATACGTTTAGGCTTGATTGCTCTATAAAGATGGGCCTTGAGTGAGTGGCTAAACCTGTGGCCGACACTAAGAACCCCACATTTGCGTACATCTTCAACTGTAGTTCTACTCTTCACAGAGGTGTTCTTATGCAAGATTTCCGTCTTAAGGTTTTTTATGCAGCCGCAAAGAACCTCTCTTTCACTCTTGCAGCTCAAGAACTGTATATCTCTCAGCCAGCTGTTACTAGGCATATAAAAATTCTAGAAGATGAATACCAAGTCATGCTTTTTGAGCGCAATGGCAATAGCCTTGAGCTTACATATGCAGGCAAACTTATGCTGCAGCATGTTGAGCGTATCTTGCATGAGTACCATAAACTTGAGTATGACATGCATCTATTGAATAACGTGCATGTTGGACAGCTACGCTTAGGCGCAAGTACCACTATCTCTCAGTATGTGCTACCGCCATATCTAGCCAAATTTATTGAGAGCTTTCCACAGGCAGATATCTCGCTTATTAATGGCAACTCACGCTTTATTGAGCATTCATTAGACGAGCATAATATCGACTTAGGATTGATTGAAGGTGTTACCCGTCTGCCTATGCTTACCTACACCCCATTTTTAGAAGATGAGCTCATCATCCTTACTGGCAGCAATAACTCCATTGCTAAGAAAGGCAAGTTAAGTGTAGAAGAATTTAAGCGCTTGCCTATTGTGTTACGTGAGCGTGGTAGTGGCACCTTAGACTACATAGAAAAAGACTTACAAGCATCGAATATTAAGTTTTCTGAACTCAATATCCGTATGTACTTAGGTAGTACCGAAGCTATCAAGCTTTTTATGCAGAACTCAGAATGTCTCTGCATCTTGTCAAAATCTGCTGTAAAGCGAGAGCTAGAACAAGGCATTCTTACTCATTTGACTGTTGATAATCTTACTTTTAAGCGCACCTTCTGTTTTGTCCGTACCCAAGGTCCACAAAGCCCATTAGTAGATCGCTTTATCACCTTCATTCAGCAGAGCATTAGCAATCAAAAAGCCGCATCCAACTAGCAAAGAAGCTTAACTCAAGAACCAATTGCCCACTTATTCAAGACTTACATACACAGCCACTAATCACTACTACAGCCGTCTATAAAGGCAAGTGGGCTTGTTAAAAGTTAAACAACACCTTTAACAAAGCACAAATCATCCCGTTAAATCCCCGTAGCTTCTTCATAACAAGCATTTATAGGCAACTTAATGAATGCCAGACCAATACGTGCAACTTCTTTGTTGTGGTTATAACATTTGGTTATAACTTATACAAAAATGATAGTGGCGTGTTAGAGGTACTGAGAGTATCTTATAGGCCGTTGAACAGAGCAATGCATACAAAACAATAATGTACATGGTTATCTTGCTCCATGCCGTTCTTGTCAGTTTACTGCATAACGAAAATTAATCGTAATACTCTGCTTATTGATTTTGGTCAACTTAGTATCGAGACAGCATGTTTACAAAAGCAAATAGAGCCAATACTTCTCATGGCCTCTTACTCATCATCTTATTCTCCATGGCAGCCTTCTACCTCTCAGAACTTGAGTGGGTCAAGAGCATGAGATTAAGTCCACTCATCGTAGGTATCATCTTAGGCACCATCTACGCAAACTCTTTACGTAAAAAACTCCCAGAAGATTGGGTTCCTGGCATTCGTTTTTGTACTAAGCAGATTCTTCGCACTGGCATTGTTCTGTACGGCTTCCGTCTTACTTTATCTGACGTATATGCTGTAGGTCTTCCTGCCGTAATTGTTGATGCCATCATTGTAGTAGTCACCTTAAGCCTTGGTATATTCCTTGGCAAAATCTTAAAAATGGACTCTCAGACTGCTCTTATGACTGCAACTGGTAGCTCTATTTGTGGTGCTGCAGCAGTATTAGGCGCTGAGTCTGTAGTTAAGTGCCCAAGCCATAAAACTGCAGTCGCTGTTTCAACTGTGGTGATCTTTGGCACTATTGCTATGTTCCTATATCCAATTATGTATCGTTACGGTTTACTCGATAACTTAGGCGATATGGGTACAGCTATCTACACTGGCGCTACCTTACATGAGGTTGCCCACGTAGCTGCAGCTGGTAACGCAATGGATCCAAATGACTCTCTTGGCATTGCTGCCACAGCTACCATCACTAAGATGATTCGTGTGATGATGCTTGCCCCAGTACTCATTGTGTTCTCAATCTTGCTCTCTTATGCAGCTAAGAAAAAAGCACAAAGCTCTAACGGTTTAGCAACACAAAACCATGAGCGCGGCAAAATCACTATCCCATACTTTGCAATTGGCTTTATTGCTGTAATCGCCTTAAACACCATGCTCCAGCAGTTCACTGGTGCCCCAACAGTTAAGGATATTCCTTTAAACGGCACCATTGAGTATATCGATACCTTTTTACTTACCATGGCAATGACTGCCTTAGGTACTGATACTAGTCTCGATAAGTTTAAGCAGGCCGGTGCTAAACCATTCTTACTTGCCTCACTGCTCTTTGTTTGGCTTTTAGTTGGAGGTTACTTCTTATCTCTGTATATCCCACAGATATTAGCCTAACCCTCAACACTCAACTTTAGGGTATTTAGACCAAATACCTAAAACTACATCATCTTTGTTAGCGTCTCAGTTTGCGCATATCCATCAGCTTTAAAGAGATTGTTACAAAATTTTTAAACAAAACTCTTAACAGCAAGATGCACTGAGACGTTAATAAATGAGTCGAGCACTTAGCCCAAATAACTCTATTTTTCTAAGTGCAAGGCGCTCACAGACTCGCAAGCAACAGTTCCTATATGAGTCTAAAGCACTACAGCGACAAAACTATCCAAGTCCTAATGAGCTACTCAATAAGAACCAAATAAGTGCCATCGCCAAGAAAATGCCTAGCCGCATCTTCTACGCCATAGCGCACTAAGAATTTATAAATATTTTTCATATTCCATGTACTGTATGCCGTTGTCTTTGACAGCGGCTTTCCTAGTGCCTCATCCCTTCAAAAGTCCAATCCACACCGCTCCTAACAAGCACACAAGCCATCCTGAGCAAACAAGCCATCCCAAGCAAACGGCTTTTTCAAAGCAAGAATCTTAAGCGCAACTTCCTCTACTCATCTACACATGATTGCAATATCAAAAGATCAAAAGCTCACAAGATCTGATCAGCTAAAGAGCTGAGGATCTAAGGATCATAGCCACACATTCAGCGCCTACAAATCACCATACTTGCGTAAACCGTTTCACGAACTATTGAAAAAACACAGCCTTAAGCATCGACTAATGCACTACTGTAGTGAAAAGCACTTTGACTTAAGAACCATCATCTAAAAAATATAGACTTGAGCCATTAGATTAATAACTACGTGTAATGCTTACTTATTGTACTCAAAGATAGATTTGAGCTTGCTCACGCTTGACACTGCAAGCTCCGCTCTATTGCGTAAACTATTAGCAATAATGCTAAAATGTAAGCTCGAACCGTATACCTTAAGGTGGTTGCGTTGATAGCAGATAACAGCTCCGCAGCCGTGGGATAGACTTTAAGGATACGGTTCTACTTTTTTAGCCATCCCAAAATGCATCCTCTTAAGGTGCTTACAAAAAGCTTTTGTACAGCACGACAGCACGCCCTACCTTGCTCTATCTTTTTCGCATCAAGTTAGCATGCGCCCGCCCATCAACAGAGCTCTTTTCTCTGCTAATTGCTCTTATTTATTGAAAGTCCCTGCATTCATTGTTAAATATAAGCTAACCATTCCCTGAAAATCAGCTTATATAGCTTAAAGCTCATCCAAAGATTGCAAGCATCTTCTCACTTATTGCATCAGATAAGCTAAGAGGATTCGACAAAATCGCAATTGATTGTATTATGTGTCTTTCATTAGCTTATAACCAGGCTAAGTATTTTCGTATAAGCTAAACACGTTCTAGTACTTTTACTTATTTCGTCTTAAAAAAATATGAAGAAGCTCTTCTCTCTTTTTAATGTCTGTCTGTTTGCCGCTGCTGCGCTGTTTAACTCTGCATGTAACTCACTGCCAGAGGGCGCAACTGCACCTAAACTTAAGATTGAAAGTCTAGCCTTAAGTCGCCAGGACAATAATCCAGTTTTCATCATTGCCTATACTCTGCAGCACGCCTCACCAGAGCCGCTGCCAATTATTGGAATCAGCGCTGATGTGTTCATCAAAGAAGATAAGGTAGCTACCTTACATGAGGAGTATAAGAATAAGACCTTAGAGCCTAATAAGCTTGAGCGTTTTGAGCTCGTTGTTCCTGCAAACTTAATGGGTTCTGCAGGCGCTGATTCTCTTGTAAACAATACCTTAATCATGCTGCAAGGCTCATGCGCTCTTACTGTCAGCGTAACCGATGATACTGAGCTCAACTCTTTCAACCCAGTATCCTCATACCAAGGCCTTGTTAAGGTAATCAAAGAGTAATTAGCAACACCTTAATAATGGTAAAAAAATGACAAGTCCAACTTTGTCATTTTGAGCAAGATACTCGAGTTTTTGTGTGTTCATGAGTAGACTTAGCATGTGTTCAGCTGCTGAGCCTCATGCTACTTTGTACTGTGAACCAAACTAAGGAATCCAGATAATGGCTTTCACTTTCACTCAGTCCTTTGATCCACGCATTGGCACAATGCAGAAGATCTTTGGCGTGATCTATGTTCTTATCACCCTAGTTGCTATTTCACTAGCTTTCTATGTTCGTTCTCTAGGCCAGGATGGTTATTTACAGTTCTTCATGGCAGCCTTATTTGGCATTATGGCCCTGAAGTCTTTTTACATCTCCAACCGCGTCAAGAACCTCTTAAAAAATGGCGTTTACTTTAAGGCTAAGGTAGATTCAGTTGAGGCTGTTCGCGGCATCACCGTAATCAAAGGTATTGTTGAGATCCCTGACTTTGGTCCTATCTATATCGAGTCACGTTTAGCTGGCGAAACTCCTGCCCGTGAATTACAGCGTTACTTAGATGAGCGCAAGCAAGAGTTCTTACCTGCTTTAGTAGTTGGTGCTCAAGGTAAACATCCACGTGGCATGTTCACCATCAAGTGCAAGAATGGTCATCTTGATGAGTCTAGTGCCGAACTTCAAGATGAGAACGCTCAAAAGTCAGCTAATGAGCAAGAAGCTACACCAAATAGCGATGCTGCCGCCACTCAAGCTACTGAAACAGCCCAAACCCCATCAGCCGAAACTGCACAGGCAGCTGATAATGAGCCAGCAAAACCTGATGCTGAGCCAAAGGCAGAATCAGAAAATAACGCATCTGAGCAAAAGACTGAGTCTGAGACAAAGACTGACACCGAAGATAGCGTATCTGAGCCAAAGCTAGAGGCTAAGGCACAAGATAGCGAGCAACCAAAGAAAGACTAAATCACGGTTGCAAGCTCTAAACTAGAGCCGATATTAAGAGCCTACTAAATTGTCCTGCACTTAGCTTTTGCCTCTAGATGTGCACTGTATAGGTTCTTATATTGCTTATAAAACATCATTACCCATGATAAGCGAACCCTCTGGTTCGCTTTTTACTTGCATAGTTGCACTTGCTTGCATATCATGGATGCTTATATTTTTGGGGTTTTCCTTAGAAATACTATATAGAGGCTCAGGCTTTAGCTGTCTAGCGCTAAGACAACGCTAGCACTTCGTATCTGCCTTAATAGCCTTCGTGAATTTTACTTAGGAGCACATCAATGTCTCTTGTCTCTATCAAAGAGGTCTTGAACCATCAATGCACCATCGGTAGCACCATTACCGTTGGTGGCTGGATCCGTACCCGTCGTGATTCTAAAGCTGGCTTTTCATTCTTAGCAGTAAATGATGGCTCCTGCTTCAATAATCTTCAGGTCGTAGCTCCTGCAGATTTAGACAACTACGAATCTGAAATCTTAAAGCTCACTACCTCATGCTCAGTTATCGTTGAGGGTGAGTTAGTTGAGTCTCAAGGCCAAGGTCAGTCTGTTGAAGTTAAGGCAACTAAGGTTCAGGTATTAGGCTTCGTTGAGGATCCTGACACCTATCCTATGTCTGCAAAGCGCCACTCTGTTGAGTACTTACGTGAGTATGCACACTTACGTCCTCGTACCAACTTAATGGGCGCTGTAATGCGTATCCGTAACTCTCTTGCTTATGCACTGCACTCATTCTTCCAAGAGCGCGGCTTTATGTGGGTTTCAACTCCACTCATCACCGCCTCTGACTGTGAAGGTGCAGGTGAGATGTTCACCGTTACTAACTTTGACCTCGACAACCTGCCAAAGAACGATCAAGGTAAAGTTGATTACTCACAGGACTTCTTCGGTAAGCACTCTTACTTAACTGTATCTGGTCAGTTAAACGTTGAAACCTATGCTTGCGCATTTAGCAAGGTATACACCTTCGGTCCAACTTTCCGTGCTGAGGACTCTAACACCTCACGTCACTTAGCCGAGTTCTGGATGCTTGAGCCTGAAATGGCCTTTACCGATTTAGACGGTTGCGCCAAGGTAGCTGAGGATATGCTCAAGTACGTCTTCAAGCGCATCTTAACTGAGCGTGCTGATGACATGGCTTTCATTGCTGAGCGTGTCGACAAGGACGCTATCAACCGCTTAGAGAAGTTCATCAATGCTGACTTTGCTCAGGTTGATTACACCGACGCTGTTGAGATCTTAAAGACCTGCGGTAAGAAGTTTGAGTACCCTGTAGAGTGGGGTATCGATCTGCAATCCGAGCACGAGCGTTACCTTGCTGAAGAGCACTTTAAGTCCCCTGTAGTTGTTAAGAACTATCCTAAGGACATCAAGGCTTTCTACATGCGTCAGAACGACGATGGCAAGACCGTAGCTGCAATGGACGTTTTAGCCCCAGGCATCGGCGAGATCATCGGTGGTTCTCAGCGTGAAGACCGCTTAGAGCTGTTAGATAAGCGTATGGAAGAGATGGGCCTTAACAAGGAGTCTTACTACTGGTACCGCGACCTGCGTCGTTATGGTTCCGTACCACACTCAGGCTTCGGCTTAGGTTTCGAGCGCTTAATCGTATACATCACTGGTGTTGGCAACGTACGTGACGCAATTCCATTCCCACGTACTCCACGCAACGCTGATTTCTAATTCATAGAAATAGAATTTTCTAGAGCATAAGCAGCCTCATCGCTGCTAAATTACTTAAGGCCCTGCAGCTTTTGCTTCAGGGCCTTTTTCATGCCTAGCTACAAAGCCCAAAATACTGTAAACGTCACTGTCTATAAAACATAAGCAATGCACAGGCATAAAACTGTAAAAACAGATAAATAAGCTATCGTCACTAACAAACATTCATCACCAAAATTAATGTTCGTTTAGTACTAAGGCTACACAGTGCCAAGCCCGTTAGAATGGTTAGAAGAGCTCGATGCAAGCTCCACCAGAATTTATATGCCACGTGCCAATACTTCACAGGTATGAGTGCTCGTAGCAGTACTTAGTTGAGGTAGATAAAATGGCAGTATATGTAAATACAAACTACAGCGCCCTTCATGTTGAGGTTTGATGTTATTGCACAATCAACCTATGTTAGGTAATCTAAATGCCTAGCCTTTAGTATTTAGGTTGATATATATGCCAAGTAAAAGAGCTCCAAACCAGCCAAAACTTACCCTCGAGATATGTGAGAAATTTTTTCAACTTGTTCGTGAGGGTAAGTCTGACACTGAAATAGCCTCAGCAATCGGTTACTGCAAAGGAAGAGTCCTAACTTTCAGAGTTTGGCTTTCTTATAGAGGTGCCGATGGCTTTATTGATTCCATGCTTAACGGTAAATTTACTAAGTACACCGAGCTTGAGGCTGTTTCTATTGTTGAGGCTGCATTTAAACATCACCTCGGAAGAGATC
>Tim_p2__coassemble_776_pt1 | contig 16170 bp, 7 predicted proteins | sample Tim_p2__metabat2_low_PE_034 | metagenome-assembled genome bin Tim_p2
CGAATGTAGAGCCAGGCATGCACAGATAGCTATTGGGTCGGAGCGTTACTGATGCGATGAGGTAGTGTGTATATGTCAAGCAAGCAAGAGTCTAAAGCAAAGAAGCACGGTGCTATCAAGCAAGCTTCAAGAAAAGCTATCCATGATGGACAAAGCTCTGCATCTTGCGATGCTAAAGCTGTCTCTTGTGAAGAGCGCATTTATGGCTTTGAGCCATTTGTCCCTGAGGGGGCTAAGGTACTTATCTTAGGTTCCATGCCTTCAGTAAAAAGCTTAGAGCAGGGCTTTTACTATGCTCATCCGCAAAATCGCATGTTTAAGCTTATTGCTCGCTATCTTTCACTGTACAATCACTCCTCAGTAGAGAAGGTCGTGCCATTAGTTAGCGTCAGCGATCGCAAGGCTGCTTTAACTACTTTAGGCATTGCAATGTGGGATACAGTTGATAGCTGTGTTCGTAATGGCTCGCTAGACTCAAACATCAAAGTTGCAACCTATGCCGATATCGCCTCGCTCTTAAAGAAACATGGCAGTATTCGCTGTGTGATTACTGCAGGTGGTTTTGCGGCTAAGGCGTTTAAGAAGTCTACTTTATCGCTCGAAGAGGTTAAGACAGGGAAATTAGTCTTTGACTACCATGCACTACCGTCAACTTCACCAGCTAATACTGTAAGCTTCGAAAAACTGTGTGAGGCCTATGATGCTGTTATCTTGCCGCATTTAGGCATAAAAGTAGGATAAGCTTAATTGGGCAATTCCCGTGCGTTTAGCCACAGCGCTACGTAATTACTTATAGATAACTCTTTATCAGACACGCTCTTTTAGCCTATAGCGCTGCACATTGTTTAGTGATAATGTTAAGTTAGTTTTTCTTGTGAGGGTCTTGATATGGCACTGTTCAAAGCTTGCTTAAGACGCAATAAGCTTGTGACTGCACTACTCTTAGCAGTATCTTGTGTGTGCGCACCTAGCTTTGCCGCAGAAAAAGTACCCTCAGATACAGCCACCACATCTGCATCAGATGCAAAGGCATCCTTAGCAGATACCAAAGTCGCAGCAAGTAAGGTAAGTGCCGCTGATACCAATGCAGCTGCAGCTAAGGCAACTGCCGCTGATGCTAGTGCTAAGGTGGGTGTCGTTGCTGAAAGTAAAGCAGGTGATAGCGCTATTAATGCGACGGGGCGAAAGAAGACACGTGCTCCAGATGAAAAGGCTTTAAGAGGTGAGTCAGCCGATCCAGAAAGTAAGAATATTACTATCGAGCGTACCTTTAGCGTCTCTCACATTAGAGTGCCAAAGCGCTGTGAAGACATTACCTTTAAGCCTATTTGTACTCGTTTAGTTAACTACTATGCTCGACGTTTTGAAAGAGACATGGTAACTAACTACTCCAATAACTTTATGAATAATGCCGAGCTTTTAGAGCAAGATAACTTTCTTACTTATCAAGAGCGAGAGCGTGGTGAGCAACATGTAACTATGAGTGCATACTCACCACCTGGCGATCCAATCATGACGCTGTTTACGATCTTCAAACAGCGCATCCCTCCAGAGGATAATGAGATCTTAATTGTTGAGACTATCAACTTTGATAGTCGTACAGGCAAGTTCATTCCATTCAAAGATCTCTTTGAAAACCATGAACTAGCCGCCATGCTCTGTGCACGTGCTATCGAACAGAAGTACCAAAAGTACAACTCCAAGCTCTTGCCAGTGGTGATCTCAGCAACTCAATTACGTCCATCTAACTTCATTGTTACAGCTAATGGTCTGCGCTTCTTCTTTGCTCCTGGATTAGTCAAGGAGGATGGTAAGAGTGCCGATTCAATTTTCATTAAGATCGACAAGCTCAAAGCTGCCAAGCCTCATATGAAATGGTGGGAGGGTAAGGCCCGTACTGTCACTCAAGCTCAACGCGAATCAATTAAGAACAGTAACTTAAGCTCAGTGATTGATCTTGATGAGGCCGATCGTCAGCTACAAGAAAAAAGCGACTCTCCAGAAAATCCTTAAGCACTAAAAAAGCTAATGTCTATAAAAATCCTTAAGCACTAAGCGTGGCCTGGTGTTTTGGGTATGGCTGAGCTTTTTGGGGGGGGCTATTCTCTTTTGTCTGTTATAGATTGCATTCTAGTTGGCAGTCAAAGGGCTCGGCTGCAACATGCTTGGCATGGGGTGAAAGTGCATCGCTGCAGCCAAGGGCGCGGTAAAAAGCTTGAGTTTCTATGGCCGAGTGCGCTGAGATATAAAGCTTCTTAGCGCCATGTTGTTTCGCCCATTCTTTTGCTGCCATGAACAAGGCTTTGCCAATACCTTGCCCTCTCAATTCTTCTGATACATGCAGGCTGGTCATATCAGCATAACGCTGTACATCATCAAAGATCTCTGATTCTACCGATACAAAGCCCTTAAGCTCATTACCTTCAAAGGCTCCATAGACAAATCCGTTGGTTAGTAGTGTGTTCTTGAGACACTGACAGAGAAAAGCATATTCATCGGCACGCCAGTCATCGATGAATGGATCGGATCTTATCAACCAATTGCCATTGAGATCTTTGCGATAGCAGCGATCAACCACTTGATGCCGATTGAAGTTATTAAAGAGCTCTACTGTAAGCTCATCTACAGTTAAAACTCGAAAGCTGCGCATAAAAATCCCCAGATGAATCTAACTAGAAAGTGCTTTACGTAACTAAGATAACTGTATCTTAGCTTGCAAGCGATGATCGTTGTAAAGCTTATGTGATCAAGGATATCTCATTAAATACGCAGTCGAGCTAATAGTGCACGGCCTTTCTGATAAAATACCTAGACTTGTTTTGCTATGCTTTAAACAAGTTGATGCTCTGTAGATTTTGCTGCCACAAGCCATGGTGGCAAGATTTGTTTTTGAGGTATGCATGGGTGAGCGGGCGATGTTTAGGCATGAACGCTCATATGTTCAACCACAGTTAGAACGTTTTCATGTTAATGGGGGATTTTCATCATGACTAGTTCAAACTCATCATCGGCTAAAAAGAGACCTACAAGCGCTAAGAGTAAGCGTAGTGCCGCATCTAAGAGTGCTGTAAATGCTAAAGATGATGTAATCAGAATTGATGATAATGCCGCTTTACTTGAAGCGTTAGGTGATGCTTTATCAACTAGCGATGATGTTGCTACCTTAGCAAAGTCTTCTACCTCTAAGAGCAAGTCATCAAGCTCAAAGTCTTCTAGTAAATCCCCTGTAAAGAAGACTAGCTCTCGTGCCAAGACTGCCTCAAAAGAAACTCATGATAACGATGAGGATGCGCTTTTAGATACTGCTCAAAGTGCACAGAGCGCATCAGCAACATCTGCTGTTAAGAGCAAGCGTACCAAAGCAAAGAGTGCTGAGGCAAAGAGTGCTTCTGCAAATGGCGCTTCTGCAAATGGCGCTGTGGACTCTCATAGCGATGCAATTGAGGCTAATGGCTCTAAAGTTTCTAGCAGCAAGAAAACAGCAAGCAAGCGTACTGCAGCTAAGAGCAGCGAATATAGCACTGGTGATCTTGATGCCATTGTATCTGTAGTTGCAGATGAGACAGGCTCTGTTCAACACACTAGTGATAAGAGCAAGGCTAAAGATAGCGCTGATCTTAAAGATAATGCTGCTTACGACGATGCTATGGGCATTGCACTTGAGGCTAGTGATGATAAGAGTGCTGCCTATGATGCAATCAGTGGCTCTGATGATGCGCAAGTAGGCTTTGGTGTTGAAGAAAAGCTAGACAGTGCAGAGACTAATGTCGCTGTAGACCATGGTCTTAACATGGGCAATAGTGCCTTTGATCCATACTCAAGCGGTATCGGTATTTTTAATGCCTTCTTGGGCACTAAAGACAAGGCAGGGATTAAGACTTTAGAAAGATTCCACTATAAGACACCTGCTGAAGTTGAGCACGCTAATGGCTCTAAGTTTGATGTTAGCTCTATGGTCGATGAGCTTAAGCACTTATCACCAGAGTTGCTTGAGAAGGCTAAAAAGGAGTTCATGGGCGGCTTTTCAACAGCTGCTAATGATCTTTTAGTCTATCGTCGCCTTGAGGAGTTAGGTGGCGGCGATTACATCAAGGATCTTAGTTACGAGCAACTGCAAAAGCTCTCCTCAGAGTTTGATGACATCAAAGATGCAGCTTTGTACTTCTATGAGACCATCTGTTTAATCGATTATTCTGCTTATCTTGATAAGAGAGCCCGTAAGTTAGCTCCAACTTTCTTTAAATACTATCCAGACCAAACAGCCATCGGCCTGTTATTTGTCGATGATGATGAGTTTAAAGAGACTGAAGAGTACGTTAAAGCACGCTCTACCATTATCAAGGATTTGCTAGATGTTGAAAGCTCCCTTGTAGACACTCTGGAAACCTCTTCACTTGGCACTGTAGAGGGACGCTTACAGCTTGATGAGGCTATCTTCTACGAGTATTTGCTTTGTGCTAAAAAACACCTTAGCCATGATATCGATAGCTATAAAGTTTTAGTCGATGTAAGTAACTTTATCGACCTGTTCAAGCTTATTCATGAAAGCTTTATCACTAGCAATGACTTTGACTATGGCTTTAGACATTATGGTCGTTTTAATTTAAAGAATGAAGGCGATCTTACTAAGGGCCTAACTCAATACACCTCTCTTAGCGTAGACGATATCGATCCTATGGAGATCGATAATCTGCACTTTGCCTATCTCGAGCCAGTGTTCATGCACTTGATGGCCGATGATGCTAGTTTTGCTTTGTTAAATGAATTAGTTAGCTCCACAAGCAACATCTTTAGACATGAGCTTAACAAGAAAGTAGGCGGCAACCTTACTGCAGATTGTGATTTTACCCCAGCGCTACAGACCTTCCTCTTTGGTAAGCGAGCTGCTTATATTGGACAGCTTGCAGTGATGGAGGCATCTGAAAAGATCGCCAATGATGACACTCGTCCACTGTTCTTATGCGATATCTTCTTAAACAAAGAGGCTTTAGATGCTACTCGTGTTAACGAGTATCAAAAGGCTGTAGATATCTTTAAAGACTCCATCGAAGATGCAGTGCGTAACGACTCTTTTACCGATGAGATGAAAGAGTGGGCCTTGCATATCTACCACAACACAGAGATCTTCAATAAGGCATGCTTACGCCTTAACAATACTGTCACCGCTGGTGAGGGTACTGTTGGCGGCTTAAACATGGACAACGATCGTGTCATGTTGGAGATGCTCTTCTTCTACTCTAAATTCCTTGTCAATGAGATGCGTAGAGAAGTGCTTTACGATGCTCAAGGCAATGTAATTGAAGAAGATACGCCTGAGTGGCAAGATGCCTTAGTGCAAAAAGAAGATGCGCTCATGCGTGGTGAGAGCTATCCAGGTCAAGAGTTTGAGCCTGAGTTAGTGGGTGATAATGGCATTATTCCTATCATTCCAGGCACTCCTGCGCTTAGTGCTTTCTTAATTGGTAGAGCCTATACCTACGGTGAGTTCTTAGCGGAGCAAAACACTGATTTTGCTTTTAGTGCACTTAAGTATGCCGACTTTACTGGCAGCTTTATGGCCACTAGCTACCTTGGACTTTACTATCTGCCTCTGTTCCAGCCATACTTAAGCTCACGCGGTGAGCTACTGCTGCAGTATCACTTAAGAGGCGTTTTAGCCTATCAATTAGGTGAGATCTGCGCACAAGAGAAGTTCAATCGCGTTAGCTTCTTCCGCAATCAGTCTGTGTACACCGATGGTAGTTCACTAGCTAAGTACTATAAGGTCATTCAAAACAAAGATAAGCAGCTTGATTATGTCCTGTCGTTAAATCCGACCTTACATGATAACGATCGCTTTGATGGCATTCAGCCACTAGCAGTTAGCGCCTATGGCTCTATGCTTGGCAACAGCGTCATCTTAATGTGCGATCTGCTTTTAGATCAGCCAAAACTTATCGATCGCTATATTAAGACTCTTGAGATCTTAATGTCTCTTACTGAGCTGCAAATGGCCAAGGAGTACTCTCCTGTTTGCTGTTTTGCAATGTATCGCTTCTTAAGCTCAGATTGGACTAGTCGCACTTTTTCTACTGGTCGTATCTTAGATCGCTTCCATAGCCGTGAAGTCTTAGGCTCCTTAATTACCAGACAGTTAATGCCATCTGGTCTGAATGCGCCTGTACCAGGTTCTTTAATCGGTGAGGATTTTGATCTTAGCGATATTGCTGCAGTGTTCTTGCAGATCGGTATGTTCTACTCAGACTACCGTGATCAAGGCTATGCGCTGTTAAACAGCAAGTTTGACTCACTTAAGGGTAACTTTGCGCCTTTAACCGCTCCATACTTAGATGAGCTCTACAAGACCTCAGCAGCGCTGCAAAACGGCAATTCCCTGTCATATATGACCGAGGTAGAGTCGGCACTAGGTCATGAGAGCAAATCTGATCTCTATGCTTTAGTTGGCAGCAAACAATTTGCCTCTAAGACCTTTAAAAATGCCGTTCACTACTTTACCAAGAACGATTTAAATGCCGATCGTGATGCATTTTCTAAGCAGCTGTGCTACTTAAATCGTCCATATGGCTACTACGAGAGATATTTATGCTTAAAGGACGATCCTAAGCGTCTTAGTGAGGCTCATACTTACTTGTTCTATGCAGCAAGAATGAGCATTGCAGAGGCTATGAGTGATTTAGAGGCCTTAGAAAAAGCTAATCTCTTCAAGCCATTACCATTTGTCATCTACATTCGTTACTTAGAAGAACTCGCTAAGACTGATTTACAAGCAGTCTTAGTGCTCTTCTTGCTCAGTCAAAATGGCGATTTGCTCCCTCCAAATCAAGTGCGCTTTGTTGAGTTTATCGAGAAGTATCATCAGATCTTCTCTAATTCAGGACTTAAGCGTGCTCTCATGGAGCGTGGCTTTATCAATCCAGCGATCGCCAAGCGTCATACCGATCATCAAACCTCATGGTATGGCATGTTTGGTATTGAGAGTGAAAACTTACGTAAGAATAACGAGGATATTGATGGCAATAGTGCACGTTGCAATTCCATCATTGAGGTTTTCGAGCTCGTTGATCTTAACTATCTTATTAACTGCATTACCGATCAACGTATTCAAGAGATCGTAGGCAAACTCTTTGAGCGTCTTGCTAAGGGTACAACTGATTTTGAGACTAAGCTGCTCTTTAACTGGACACGTTCTGAGTACTTCCCTGAGTTCTTAAAGGCAAGTGCTAGAAACGTCATGCTAGAGCTTACCGTAATCGAGTCACCAGAGGATATTGCTAGTATCGATTTCTTGATGAGTATGTATACTCATGTGCTCGACTCGAGCTTTACAGGTCTGTACGGTACCTATTCATTAAGCCAAATTAAGCACAATTCACATCCGCTTGCCGATGCAAATGAGGTAGGCAGGATCTTCAAGAACCTTACTGAAAGTGGTTTTGCTCCAATCACCATTAACAGCATGACAGCCTTTGCGCTTAATGCTTTACGTGGTCCTGGTAGACCAAATCTTGGTTTATTTAAGAACTTAATCCGCTTCCTTGCTAATCAAGGCATGGCCTCCGCTGAGCGCTTGGTACATCTTGATTTAGGCTATTTAAGCGATTACCCATACGGCAAGATTTTTGATCGTTTAGTTTTAAGAGCTCAGCATAGCAACTTAGATATGCTCTCTGAACTCAATAAGAGTGAGAGTGTCTATAGTCCTATCATTCAGAACTTAGTTGAAGCAAAGTTCAAGCAAGATAGCATGAGCTATTTTGCCGATGAGGCAAATAAGGACAATGAGTCTTTAGCAACACAAGATATAGCAAGTGCCGATGGCATTGCTCTTGAGTCAAATTTTGATGAGCAACATAGCCAAGATGCTAAAGATGGTGGAGTTAACTTAGCATCTAGCTTAAAAGATCGTGCAATAGCTAATGCTCTAGACCTGCAAAGCTTGCTTAGCGAGTCATCTTTAGATCATGTCAAAACTCTGCATGAGAAGTTCGTAAAAGAATGCTACAACCAGATTTGCCTCAATGACGTGCAGATCTTTGCTGACTTCTATTCAGGAGATAAGTGCTTAAGCACCGTTAGCTTCTCCTTCTTAAGTGAGTTTATCGCACAAGATATGTGGTTCTCATACTACCGCGACTATCTTTCAAACAAGGATGAGTACCCGCAGGAACTTCTTGATGATCTCAATCGTGAAGCACGCCATGCACTCGATATTAAGTGCACGATCAATTATTTCTTAAAGCACCTGATTAACTTTGAGTTCTTTAAACGTTCTCAAGGTTTAAGCTTATTACAGAGCGTTATCTTTAGCCGTAATGGTTGGCAGCTTGGCCGCAAGATGAACGGTCCAAAGCGCTCTTATACCTCACTGCTTGCTAAAGATTTGCTCCTTGGTATGCCAGGAGCTTTAGAGCGCTTTAATTATTACGTCAACTCCCATCGCTTTAAGTACAAGATCCATGAGGGTTTCTTTATTGAAAACGAGCATATAAGTACTGCCCGTAACTTCGTGGAGAACGTACTGCAGCTTGATATTAATTCAGAGAAGTTCAGTGAGTTTGCCCAATCCATGTATGAGGAGGGCTTTAGTGAGTTTACTGATCTTCTTGAAGAGGAAGAGAACGGCTATGTAAATGGCACCTATCGCTTTATGGTGCCTCCATTTGAGTACGACCCTCAAACAGGCATGGTCAAAAACTCACTTTTAGACTCTGAGATCTTATGCTATTCGACTGAGCAAGCTCTGTTTGCCCGTTCCTCACTTAAAGGCTGGGCGCACAAGATCGACGAGCTGTCCAAAGCTGACTTAAAAGAGCGCGAGCAGTACTTCTACACTAGCGACTATGAGTTTATTAAAGCTTATGGTGAAAAGGAGCTCGTGCTGCGTAATGAGATCGAGCGTATCTTAGGCCCTGATAATATTGAAAGACTCATTTACGAGGACAATCGTCAGTGGATTAATTACACCTTCTACGATCGTAGCGGTGTGACTAAGCATGATCTTATCAAGATGATGCCACAGTCTTGCTCTATCTTGCCAAGCAGTATTCTCAAGCATTGCAGCTATGAAGATCAGGCCTTAATCTTAAATAAGAGCTTTAAGCCAGTTAACAAGGGCAAGAACAACGATCAGTATTTAGCTAACTTACATCGTATCGAAGCTGATGATTTAAATGCTGCTCAGCTTTGGGGTATTACCTACGATGAGCGTGCTAACCGTTGGCATTTAAGTAAAGAGCAATTAGTAAAGCAGATTAGTAAGGAGTATGTGGTCTACTCTCAGGAATTGAGAAATTTAAGATCCTTTAGCTCTTCATACTCTGACGCTATCTATCAAGTAGATAGCATGCGTGTGCTGATCGCTAATCAGCGTAGAGCAAATAATGACAATGCCTCTTTTGTAAGTAGCACTGATGCTAAACGCAGCGCCAATGAGTATCACTATCAATCAGATATCTTAGATAGTGCCGCTAGCAATGCTGATGCAAGTTTAGATAACTCTAAAAATCCATGGTCAAGCTCAGTATTATCTGAAGCAGCCTTCTGGGATATCGATGAGGGATCTGCTGCAACTTTATCTGAGGGGGCTTTAGCTCAAGAATACTTACCTGAAGAGTCAGTTCTGTGGGATTGCATCAATAAGCATCAAAACTATGACGGTCAGCTCTTTGTATCTCGCGCTGAGATTACTCCAGAGTCCATGATTCGTCGTGCCAAGATCATGGCGGCTAATGCAGGTAGTACTTTAGCTCGTCAAAGCTTGCAGGAGCTTGATAAGAATAATGCTGATGACAATGCAGTTTTAACTAAGGTTGATGAGAGCTCTTTAGCGCATGGATCATACGATGGTCTTAGCGATGGCAATGATATTAAAGACAACTTAAGTGCAGCTGCCTTAGATAAAACAAGCCAAGGTACTTCCGATACCCTTGTTAGCAGTGCAGCTAGTGGCGATGAGGATGTATTTACTAGCCTCAAAGAGTTCTTAAGCGGCAAGCTTTCAGGTGGTAACGGTGAGATCCAAGCTGAAAATATGAGTGCATCTCAGTCAGGCAATAATGCCTCTGAAACTGAGGGCACTGGTGATCTCATGAGCTTGTTTAGCCGTATGAATGTAAAGAGCACTGATAAGGGTGTTGATTACTTAAAAGACGAGCTTGATAACAAGTCATCCTTTGCAAGCTACATCTTCTCCAATGCTTGGCATTTTGATGAGTCACTTGAGCATCAATACACAAGACCAGTGATGTTCCATGAGGATGAGAACCCTCTGCATGCATTGCTGCACCTGTTTATTAATGTGCTCTCATCTCAATTCCAGTTAATTGAGAAATATGAGTTTGAAGAGAAGACTTTAAATAACCTCAATCGCACTGGTTATTTCTATGGTGCTTGTGACTTAGTCGATAGTGCCTTTGTCGCTACCGTACTTTACTCCTATCGTTGTCGTTACCAAAGAAAAGAACTCTTTGAGCAAAATGAATTTGAGTTCTTGATGAGCTGCAGAAGCTTAGTGACCTCCATTATTGGCCCAGAGGATAGTCTGAAGTTCTTTGGTATGGAAGACAGTGCTTGCAATGCCATTACTAAGAAAGTTGCCGAAAAGCTGCTGATGCCGCCGTTCTCAACTAAGGCTCATTTAATGTCTGTACTCTACCCAAGTGTGGACAATTTTGAGTTAAGAGCTAGCAGCAGATATAGAGCAATTTTAAGTGCTCCACGTAAGCTCTTTAAGAAAGTGAATATGCCATTTATTGTAGAAGACTCCCTGCTAAATGCAGCTTTCTACGATCTGTTTATGAACAGAGAGCTTCTATTAACTGCACCTAATTTGCTGCCTTTCTATGACTTCTTAGAAGTTAAGTGTGCTGATTTACCTGAGTATATTTTACAGGCCCCATTTAAGCCTACGAACAAGTATCTAGCTACTCTTGATAAGTTACTTGACGCTAAGTCTGATAGTAAGGAGTATCAAGACTCTCTAGATATGAACGTAGATGGCTGCCTGTACTATGAGTCTAAAGATGAAGTATCTCATTTTAGAACTCATAAGAAATTCTCAGACAATGCTGCATGCAAGCAAGATAGAAGTCTACAGCTGCAGTTGCGTAGAGCATACGATAAGAGAACCTTCGACAACACTTTAGTCGTGAACTCTACTGAGTCTTACTATGCAACGACTGAGCAGGCTAGATTCCACCGTGGTTTATCCATAGGCCATGGCTCAGCTAAGGCATATACAAAAGCTGACATAGCCTTAGATCCTCGTCGTGAGCGCTATATTGCTCGTACCTTTGGTGGTTATAGTTTCGATTATCTAAGCCATGAGGATAAGCTCTATTTTGCTACTAGCTACACTGGCATGTCCGATATGCAGGAAGCTTTGGTTAGCTTCTTATTTGACTCTACTTGGGAGAAGCTGTCTAATCCATTTACTGCAGAGTACATTGATTATGGTCTGTCGCTTAGCTATAAGTACCCTTGGGATAACTCAACTATAGAAGAGATCGGTGCTAACTATACCTTCATGCATAAGATGCTTGAGTACTCTCCTAAGATGACTGGTACCGTAGCAGAGTTTAGAGATCAGGTTGATATTAGCCATAAGGAGCAAAAGAAGTTTGCTAAATTCTATGCAGAGCATCCTTTTGTTCCTGAGATTAGTTCAGCAAGTATGGTGCTGCGTCATTTAATTGCAGGAATGCACGATCTTGCCTATGAATATGAACTTAAGCTGTCTCAAGAAGGCATTGATATCTCCAAGCTTAGCGACGATGCTTTAGAGCACTCTTTAGAGTCCGTCATCTTCAGTCACGATTTTGAAAATGATGGCTTTGAGCAAGTAGGTGAAAAACTTAAGCAACAAGGCTACTCACAAGCAGATACCGAGGCTGAAAACATTGATAATAGAGGTGGTCACTACCAAAGTGATGAGGTAGATGATAGCGAAGTCGATTACGACGAGCTTGAAATGCCCGTAGAGTCAGATGATGAAGATGGCGAGTTTGAGCTAGTAGATGAGGGAGGTATCCTCGATATCTCTGAAGACGATGTAAATGAGTTTATCGACTTCCTCTCTAGCAACGAACTTGATCCAACCGACATCGAGTCTATGGCTGAGATGATTGCCTCTGCTTACATTCAGCGTATGCGTAAGCAAGGTATCTCCGATAACGAGATCGTCGACCGTATCTTTGACAAGGACGGTAATTTTGACGTGCACGGTGCTTTTGAAGAGTTGATGAATCAATCCTCTCCTCTAGATCATGACGAGAATGTGATTGATGCCGTCATCGCCGACGATGACGACGCCACCGTCGATGACGATGGCGACAACGCCACAGCCACCGCCGATGGCGCCACCGCCACCGCCACCGCCGCCGACGGCACTGGCGCAGCTGCGAGTGCAGATTCTGCAGCAAAGCAAAATAGCAAGGCAGCGGGTAAAGGTCACGGTCGTAGCACTTCATCAGAGGCTCAAGACGAATCACTAGATCAAAATCATCAAACTCAAGCACGTAAGCAAGGTGCTAAAGGCAAGAGATCTTCAAGAAAATCACGCCGTTAGCTCACATCCTGCTCAAGCTTATAATGAAGGGCAGGGCGATTACTTTGCTTGGTAGACAATAGGCCTAATAGGCCTGTTGTTAGGATCTGTATCAGCACTGTCCTTTTAGGAGTAATTGTTAATATGCAGTACGTTTTGAAGCTAACCCCTCTTGGCATTGAGCATCATGTGTTCAGAGTTGTGTCAGTTGATGGCTTGGCAGATACAGAGCATGTTTTGAATCTGTGTAATCTGTCTTTTGGCTATGGTAACTACGACTCTAAAGAACTTATCTTTGCCAAAGACGCAGCTGCATTTAAGGCTTTAAGTGTTGATAGTGTTGATGAAGATGATGATCACTATGGCCCAACAGGCAATGAGTTTGCTGCTTTCTGGCAAGATGAGCCTAAGTTTGAAGGTCTTGAGCTTTTGACTATGCAAATTAAGTCTGGCTCTCAAGAGGCATTAAAGCGCTTTGATATTCTGCTTGAGTCTATGAGTGAAATGCTCTCAATGAGTGAGAGGCAGTCCGATGGTGTCGTTAACGTTGACGAATGCGTGTCTGTAAAGGCATCTAATGCCTGTAAGGCTGACACTCATCCAGGTGATCAGAACTTCCGCTTTAAGTTCATCTATGTTCTCAATGGCGTTAAGCACTTAGTTGAAGTGATGATGTCATCTGAAAAGCTCAACTGCTTCTTACCTGCAACCTTAATGGGTGATGGCCTTATCGTCGACGATAACAACGATAGACCATTATCTATTGCCATGCTCAATGAGATCATGGCCTCTCATGAAAATGATGAGGCTGCAGAAGATGGCCTTAACTTAAAGGAGTGTACTTCTCGCATGCGTGCTTTAGGTGCAATGCGTGGTGCACAAAAGATCAACGATGCCTTACTTAAGGCAGGTGCTGAACCACTGTCATTCAAGGTGGATTAGACACAAGAATTAGTAGTACAGCTAAGAGCTTTTAGGTAAAAAATAAATAGGTAGCTAAAAGCTTAAGCTTGCTACTACATATCGTCATCAGTGCCTATAACTTACAAAGGCACATGATGACATTTGACTCACCGTACAGAGTTTTGAGGGCATGCGTGAAAGCGTGCTCAACAAAAACAAGTTTAAGCTGCTCCAACAAATTTACAGACGCAGCTTAGCTGAACTCGTGGCTTTGTAAGCCTTAAAAAACGAGCCTGAAGCAATAAAGCAAGATATCTCTTGCACAGGTGAGATCAAAGCGTCAGTACATAAAAATAAAACTTATCATTTTTCTGTATGATACTTTGATCAAAGCAGTGCTTTAGTTGCTCATCAATGGCTACAATTGTATCGCCAGTTCGTTGTTCGGTGGTATTTACCACTCATTTTAGGAGTTAGGATCATATGTCTGTAATCATGCTCAAAGATATCGCTATGCCGAAGGAATTTGAGGTTTCTCATAAGTTCACGGCACAGGAGCTCGAGGAAGACAGTCGCCTGTTTGATCAGGCCAAAGAGGCAATCTTAAAGCACGACGCTTTATTAATTGCTCACTATTACACTCATCCTACCATTCAGCGTCTTGCTGAGGAGACTGGTGGTTTCATCGGTGACTCTTTAGAGATGGCTCGTGTAGGTATGGAAAGCCCTAAAAAGACCATCGTTGTTGCTGGTGTTCGCTTCATGGGTGAGTCAGCCAAGATTCTCTCTCCTGAGAAAACTGTTTTAATGCCAGACATGAGCGCTGAGTGTTCCTTAGACTTATGCTGCAAGGGCTCTGAGCTCAAGCGCATGAAGGAAGCTCATCCAAACGCTACTGTAGTTGCTTATGCCAACACCTCAGCAGAGGTTAAGGCAATGTCTGACTGGATCGTTACCTCATCTACCGCTGTTGAGCTCGGTAAGTACTTAAAAGCTCGCGGTGAGGAGATCCTGTGGGTTCCAGATCGTCACTTAGGTGGTTACATCGCTGATAATTCTGAATCCACTGTTTACACTTGGCCAGGCCGCTGCATCGTGCACGATTCTTTTGAAGCTGCTGCTATTGCTCAGCAGAAGAAAGACATGCCAGATGCTAAGCTCTTAGTACACCCAGAGTCTCCAGCTGACGTAGTTGCTTTAGCTGACAAGGTTGGCTCAACCTCACAGCTGCTTGCATTCACTAAGACTGACTCAGCTAAAACCTACATCGTTGCTACCGAGCGCGGCATCTTCTACAAGATGAAGCAGGCAAATCCAGATAAGAACTTTGTTGAGGCTGCAGTTGCTCAGCGTGCTGAGATGCCTTTAGAGAATGCAGAGTGCCCATGGATGGCCTTAAATTCTTTAGGCAAGATCATCTCTGCTTTAGAGAGCACTGGTGCAGAGCGTGACAAGCACACCATCGAGGTTGCTGATGACGTTCGCGTTAATGCATTAAAGCCACTCGATCGTCTGCTGCGCTTTGCCGAGGCCTTAAAGAAGGGCGACTTACCAAACGATCTGTAAGTTTGAAAAAAAAGCCAAACATGCGCTCAGGCACACGCCAAGCGCTCTTAGGCTTTTGCCAAGCTCATTGTAAGTAACTAGCGGCTATGTACACCAAAATAGCCAGCATGCCAACAGAGCGCCCAAGCGCTCCAAATGTGGTAGCCACTGCAACGCTAACGTGCCTGAAACAAAGCCGTTTAGCGCTGCTTTGGCCATTACTTTCTGACAATGAGACATTGGCTCATAGAACCCTAAGAAATCTAGGGTAAGATATTAGGCTGCAACTTAGAAACTCCTTTGGTCAGCGATCAAGGAAATAAGTGCAGCCTTTTTCATATGTAAAAAGCATATAAATCTTCACCATGCAGCTAAGCAAATACGCTTAGTAAAGATCATGGCTTCATCACTCACTATCAGCTAGAGCACAGTTTGAGGAACTATCATGCGCGGACAGATCACGACCTACGACAGTAAGAAAGGCGAAGGCCGTATACAGGCAGAGGATGGTCTTTTTTACCGCTTCAATAGAGATTGTCTGCAAAAGGGTGAAGACGCTGATTACATGATGATGAATGTGGAGGTTGACTTCACTCCAGGTACTCTTGAGGTACTAAACCGCCGCACCAATGAAAAAGAGCAGTGGCAAGCAGCTTTAGAGATCACCGTACCAAATCCAATGAGCGCAGAAGAGCTCGACGTGTATTATCGTGAGCCACCGACCTTCCTCTTTGAAAAAGAAGATATCCCGGATGGCTACGATGTGCTCGATCGCGGTCTTTACCCAATTACTCGTACCGAGCGTACTGAGGAGAAAGCTAAGATTCGTTTGAGCCGTGACTGCCTAGACTTTGGCGCTAACTCTTGCGTATCTTACAAGTGCACCATTGAGCTTAAAAACGCCATGGGCAATGGCTTTAATGTCTACCATGCCACTGGTGTTCCTGTGATCTTGGCTACCCGTGATCCAAATGGTGATTGCCGTGCTCACGAGCTGCAAAATCGCATTGATCAAGAAAAGGTTAAGAAAGCCCATAACATCCTGGTTAACACCCGTATTGGCAAGATGGTAATTCGAGGCCTCATGATGGTAGGTCTCATCATCTTTGCCTTAGGCTTCTTCTTAACTGGCGGCATCTAAACAAAGCCACCATACCCATCAATACAGCCAAATCAGC